>Ga0316202_10002004_pt1 | contig 14114 bp, 10 predicted proteins | sample 3monrhotite_MG_FD_204934 | JGI IMG/M metagenome (GOLD analysis project Ga0316202, IMG submission 204934) | Microbial mat bacterial communities from mineral coupon in-situ incubated in ocean water Damariscotta River, Maine, United States -... | ecosystem: Environmental > Aquatic > Marine >... | reverse complement strand
TGCCTACGCCTTAGTTTCTCCTGAACTAAGAGGATATATGTCGGCACCATTTCGTCCACCTAAATCCGCCTAATTTTTTAAAGACAATTAAGAAAGGTCAAATGTTAATGACCTAAATAACAATATAAAAAATTAAAGGAAACTATACATGGCACTTAATAACTGTGCGCATCGTATGATGGCAGTTTTGAGGTATCTAACACCTCGGCTTAATCATATCGCGTTTCTCGCTTTGTCACTTTTTACATTTAATGTTTATGCTTTTGATATGCAGTTAAATCTTCAAGATGCAATACAGAGGACGCTTAAACAAAATCCCGAACTCAAAATATTTGATTTCAAGCAAACTGCGTTAACAGGCCAAGAACAAACAGCCAGCTTAAACCCTGCTTATGAGCTAGAAGTTGAAGCTGAGAACTTTGCAGGCTCAGGTGAATTTAATGCATTCGACAGCGCTGAATTTACTGTTGCTTTGTCTTCGGTTATTGAAATGGGAAATAAACGCTCAGCAAGGATTGGGCTTATTTCAAATTCAAGAGCACTGCTTATCGCTGAGAAAGAAGTGGCAGCGCTTAACTTAATGGCTCAAGTCACTGAAAAATATGTGGAGGTACTTGCAGCCCAAGAAAGAGTATTGCTAGCAGAAGATACTTTGACTCTGGCACAAGAAACATTAGAGATCGTCACTAAGCGTAACCGTGCAGGTGCTACTCCTGAGGCCGAAGTGAAACGAGCAAAAGCAGTTCTTGCCCAGGTTAACCTTACAGTTCAATCTGAATGGAAGCGCTTGGAATATTTAAAACTCACATTAGCTGCCTATTGGGGGGAGACATCATTGTCATTCTCTAGAGTAAGTGGAGACCTTTTTCAATTTGGCAATGATAGTGACTTTAATAGCCTCTTTGCGAAATTAGAGAAGAACCCCGCTATTCAAGTTTATGCAAGTGAACAGCGACTAAAAGAGGCAGAAATACAATTAGCTAAAACAGAGTCAACTGCCAATATCAAATGGTCTGTTGGTGTAAGGCGCTACCAAGATGTCAATGATACGGCACTGGTTGCAGGCTTCAGCTTGCCTTTGTTCTCTGAAACGCGAAATTCTGGCGCAATTGCAAGTGCACTAGCAGAACGTGACCAAGTTGCTATAGAGAAAGAGGCTATTAAGTTAAGATTTAGAAATCACTTACTACGAGCATACTCCAATAGAAAACAAGCCATATTAACTGCTAATTCATTAAAGCAGTCGGTTATTCCTTTGCTAGAGGAAGCATTACATGACACTCAATTAGCCTATCAAAACGGCCGCTATGGCTATTTAGATTATGTATCAGCTAGACAAGAGCTGTTAAATGCTCGGCGTACTCTTATAGAAGCAGCGGCGGCTGCCCTAATTTACGGCGCAGAGATAGAAAAACTAACAAATGAAGCACTGTCACTCTAAAGAAGCACCACTTTAAGATTAATTAAATTTTTTGATTCAGTTTATAACTGAACCGTTTAGGAATTAAAAATGAAAAATTATTTACTCGGACTATTGATTTTTATTGGGTGTCTATCACCCATTCAAAGTATCTCCGCTAATGATGAAGAAGGCGAAGAAGGAATAAGCAAAATTGACAATAACATGGCAAAAAGGGTTGGTGTTGAAACAACTAATTTGTCATCTAGAATATTGAGCCAAACTATACCTGTATACGGCTATACGACGATAGGCGCAGAACAATTATTTCAAGTTGGCGCAAGATATAATGGCGTAATAAAGACAATAAACTCCAACGTTGGTGATACAGTAAACAATGGCGAACTATTGGCCGTTATTGAATCTAACGAAAGCTTAAATACGTATAAAATAACATCCCCTGTTTCTGGAGTCGTTATACACAGAAGTGGAAACATTGGCAGTATCACGCAAAACACTAGCTTGTTTGAAATCGTAAATTATCAAACTATATGGGCCGAATTTAAGGTGTTTACCAGCCAATATCATCAAGTCAAAGTCGGTCAGTATATTGATATTCAGCATGGTGAGCATGTATTCAACTCGGTCATCACCAATATTATTCCTGCTAAAGACCAACCTTATGTATTAGCACGGGTACGATTAAACAACACTGAGCTAAACCTAACACCAGGTCAATTATTAATGGGCCACATAAGGATTAATCAATTTGAAGTAGATTTAGCCGTTGAGAAAGTTGCTATACAAGAACTGGGTGGAATATTAGGTGTATTTATTAAAGAAGGTGAGGAGTACGAGTTTAACCCGCTTGTATTAGGGCGTTCAGATAAGAACTTTATAGAGGTTATTGATGGCCTCAGTAAAGGCGCTGAATATGTAAACAAAAACAGCTACCTGATAAAAGCAGATATATTGAAATCTGAAGTAGAAGACGACGATTAGGAGACGCATCATGATAGAATCAATTTTGCGTCTAGCAATAAATAGGCGCTATTTAGTATTAAGCCTGCTGGTTATAATCATCGGCGTTGGTATATCGAGTTATCAAAAACTTCCCATTGATGCCGTTCCAGATATAACTAACGTACAGGTTCAAATAAATACTTCTGCCCCTGGTTATTCGCCTTTAGAAGCGGAACAAAGGGTAACATTTCCCATAGAAACCGCGTTAGCTGGGCTACCAAAGCTGTCTCACACACGCTCTCTGTCAAGATATGGTTTATCCCAAGTAACCGTTATCTTTGAAGAAGGAACAGATATTTATTTCGCACGCAATTTAATCAATACCAGACTAGCAGTCATAAAAGGTGTTATTCCCTCTGGCTTAGAGCCAGAAATGGGGCCTATATCTACTGGGCTTGGTGAAATATTTATGTATACAGTACAAGCTTCTCCTGACGCAAAAATGTCAAATGGAGAACCGTATACCGCAATTGCCTTAAGAGAAATTCAAGACTGGATCATTAAACCACAATTGGCTCAAGTTAAAGGAGTCATTGAGGTTAATAGCATCGGTGGCTATAACAAGCAGTATCATATAACACCTAAACCAGAGAAATTACTTTATCATCGTGTTAGCTTCGAAGAAATATCTGAGGCTTTGCGTAAAAACAATGATAACCGTGGTGCCGGATATATCGAGCAAAACGGGCAACAAGTATTAGTACGCTCCATTGGGCAACTTGCGACAATAGATGACATTCTCAATGTCATCATCAAAAAGAACGATGGAATTCCTATAAAAATAACTGATGTTGCCAGTGTTGCTATAGGAAAAGAACTTAGAACAGGGGCTGCTACTCGGAATGGCATTGAGACAGTGCTTGGTACAACCATGATGCTGATAGGTGAGAATTCTCGTACCGTCGCCATAGAGGTGGAACAGAAGCTCAGCGAAATACAAAAATCTCTGCCAAAGGGTATTACCGCAGAACCTGTTTACGATAGAACAACGGTAGTAGATAAAGCAATTGCAACTGTTACTAAAAACCTCGTTGAAGGTGCGCTATTAGTTATTGTTGTGTTGTTCTTGCTACTTGGGAATTTACGGGCAGCACTAATTACTGCTGCTGTTATCCCTATTTCCATGTTAATGACGATCACAGGTATGGTACAAACGGGAGTATCTGCCAATTTAATGAGCCTCGGCGCATTGGACTTTGGTTTGATCGTGGACGGGGCTGTCATCATCGTTGAAAATTCTGTTCGTCGATTAGCAGAGGCGCAAATCAACGGTCTTAGGCAAGACTTAAGGGAACGACTTAATACTGTTTTCAAAGCCACTTCAGAAGTTATACGTCCGAGCCTGTTTGGAGTTGCAATTATCACAGTGGTCTATATACCTATTTTCACGCTAACTGGCGTTGAAGGTAAAATGTTCCACCCAATGGCTGCAACTGTTGTTATGGCGTTAATATCAGCAATGATTCTTTCAGTAACGCTTGTTCCTGCTGCCGTAGCGGTGTTTATGAAAGGTAAAATCAGCGAAAAAGAAAGTATTTTAATTAGCTCAACTAAATCTATATACAAACCATTGTTAAAAATGGCGCTGAAATTTCGTTGGATTACCGTTTCATTTTCGACACTGCTAATAGGTTTTTGCCTTTGGTTAGCAACAACACTGGGGACAGAATTTGTTCCACAATTAAATGAAGGTGATATTGCTCTACAGGCATTAAGAATTCCTTCAACTGGTCTAGAACAATCTGTTGAAATGCAAGAGGTGCTTGAACAACGCATCAATGAATTCGCCGAAGTTGATAAAGTATTCTCGCGCATTGGAACACCAGAAGTGGCTACCGACCCGATGCCACCAAGTATTGCTGATATCTTTGTTATTTTAAACCCGCGCACAGATTGGGATGACCCAACAAAGCCAAAGAGTGAATTGGTTGAAGAAATGGAAGAAGTGCTGAAGAACATTCCAGGCAACAATTATGAATTCACTCAGCCTATTCAAATGCGTTTTAACGAGTTAATTTCAGGCGTTAGAGCCGACTTGGGTATCAAAGTATTTGGTGATGATTTGGATCGGTTATTGCTTACCGCAAAAGATATTCTAAATATTGTGAAAACCGTCGATGGTGCAGCAGATGCACGAATGGAACAGGTCACAGGTATTCCATCATTGTCGGTAATTCCTAAACGAGATGCTCTTGGTAGGTATGGTTTAAGCGTAAACGAACTGCAAGATTGGGCTGCCACTGCAATTGGTGGAGAATCTGCTGGGATCATTTATGAAGGTGACAGACGATTCGAATTAGTTGTTCGCCTACCAGAACATACAAGAACAGATATAGATGGTTTGAAGTATCTTCCACTTCCGCTTGAGAATGGTAACTATGTGCCACTTGAAGAAGTTGCAGAGCTTAAATCAGAGTCTTTACCTGCTCAAATCAGCCGTGAGAATGGTAAAAGAAGAGTTGTGGTTACCGTCAATGTTCGTGGTAGAGATTTAGGGAGCTTTGTGCAGGAAGTTAAAGCTAAAATTAATCAGGAAGGAGAAATCCCAGCAGGATACTGGCTTGATTATGGCGGAACTTATGAACAACTAGAGTCAGCGAGTAAACGATTAAGCTTGGTAGTACCTATAACCTTGATTGTTATACTGAGTATTTTAGTTATAGCGTTTGGTTCGTTAAAAGATGCGTTGATCATTTTCAGTGGCGTACCTTTAGCATTAACTGGGGGTGTATTTTCACTTTATTTAAGAGATATGCCCTTATCAATTTCGGCAGGCGTCGGCTTCATAGCATTGTCAGGTGTCGCCGTATTAAATGGCTTGGTAATGTTGGCTTTTATTCGAGACCTTTGGCATGAAAAAGGCGATCTTTACATAGCAATTATTGAGGGCGCTATCATTCGTTTAAGGCCTATATTAATGACGGCGCTGGTTGCAAGTTTAGGATTTATTCCAATGGCGTTAAACACTGGAATTGGTGCAGAAGTGCAACGTCCACTAGCAACAGTTGTTATCGGCGGTATTGTATCTTCTACGATTTTAACTTTGTTTGTATTACCTGTTTTATATCAATGGGCGCACAGCTCTGAGAAAAAACAAACAGTAACTTGACGCACCTTAAAATCAAAATAAAAGCAGCTTAATAACCAGGCTATGTTTAATTAGGCTGCTTTTTTAGATAATGATTTATTCACTTTATGAAATTGCAATACCTATTTTCATCTTCTTTATTCCATCAGCTTGACTCTATACCAAGTATAGGCTTTACACTTGTTGTATTAGTCAGTAAAGCAAGTGTAATTAAAATCTGAAACATGCACAGTCACAATCATAGTCACAGCTATTCACATGGTCAGTCTAGCAAAGCATCTAAGCGTATTGGGTGGGCGTTTTTCTTAAACGTCGCGTTCACCATTATTGAATTTATCGGCGGCTGGTTAACCAATAGTACTGCGATCATGGCTGATGCAGTTCATGATTTAGGGGATAGTTTATCTATTGGCACCTCATGGGGCTTAAACAAGCTCAGTGATAAAGATGCTACTCGTACATTCTCTTACGGGTATAAACGGTTTTCACTGCTGGGGGCATTAATCAATGGTGTTGTGCTGAGCATAGGTTCCATTTGGATATTATTTGAAGCCATTCCAAGACTGGCAGAGCCCGAAATGCCCCAGGCTGAAGGGATGTTCTTATTGTCCATTTTTGGCATTGCAGTGAATGGTTATGCTGCTTATAAACTCAGTGAAGGGAATTCGCTTAATGAGCGTGTGCTCAATTGGCATTTACTTGAAGATGTTCTCGGCTGGGTGGCTGTACTTATCGTATCAGTTGTACTGATGTTCAAGCCTTGGTCTATATTAGATCCTATCCTATCCATAGGATTTACCTTGTTTATATTGTTTAATGTCTTTCGTAACCTAAAACAAACTTTGATGTTATTTTTACAAGCTACCCCTGATCAAGAACTACTAGCAAGTATTCGGGGTGATTTGTTATCAAACAAGAACGTCAGTAACTTACATCACTTTCATATTTGGTCACTCGATGGTGAGCGAAATGTAATGACAGTTCACCTAGTCTTAACAGGAGAGGTGTCCATAGATCATATCCAAGATCTCAAAGATGACATACGTCAATCGCTTAAGAAATACGATTTTGAGCATACAACGGTCGAGTTTGAGCTTGCAAATGAACAATGCCGTGACGAGACCTAAGCTAATTGATAGACTACTCAAGATGAAAAAACTTAAACGAACAAGCTACATCATTATTATGCTGATTTTATTTCAGTCATTATCTGCTGTCGCTAATTCATTAGATTTTCATACAATAGGCACTCAGCACCTACAACATGAACATGATCATGCCGAGCACGACAAACGCCTCTCTAAAACGAATGCGCAAGATACCAGTGATGACAAGAATAAGCACCACAATCCTGCCGATTGTCACCACTGTGGGCATTGCAGTGGCAGTCACCTGTCGTGGATATTAGTTAGTAATTCAATCAGTTCTACTAAGTTACATGCCATAAACAAAGTCCCCTTTCAGCCAGATAAACTAAAAGAGAGCTTGCACACTATATTGCGTCCTCCTATTTCTTAATTTATTTAATTATTTAAGACCTTCATATCCTATTAGCAGGATATAAAGGTTGGTTGTTTATTAATTTAAAAAGTTGAGAAATCAATATGTATGCGAATATTAAAAATATAGGATTATGCCTATCTCTCACTGCATCTTTATTAATGAGTTGTGAGCTAGAAGCAGAGCAATTAACGTCAAAAACCAACAGCAAATCTCCTGAAGAAATCCATGAGCCACATAATCACTCAGAAGAAGAAAAGCTAGATGAACATGAAGAAGGAACTCATGATCAAGATGCTCATGGAAATGAAAATAAAGAAGAAAAGCTAGATGAACATGAAGAAGGCATTACTCTCAATCCGAAAAAGATAACACTTGCTAAAATCAAGGTAGAAAGCGTTATTCCACAATATCAATTTAGTGTGATATATGCCCCTGGTGAAATAAAGGCTGATGGTTATAAGAGCTATGTGGTATCGCCTCGCACTGAGTCTGTCATTATAAGTCGTCATGCGGCCCTCGGGGAACACGTAGAAAAAGGGCAAAAGTTAGTCACACTATTTAGCGAAGCAATGGCACAAGCACAAGCAGATTACTTAATAGCTTCTACTGAGTGGCAACGTGTAAAACGACTAGGTAATAAAACTGTTAGTGAAAGCCGATTGTTAAAAGCTGAAACTACATACAATGCGAGTTATGGAAAACTCATCGCTTTAGGGTTAACTGAAAAAGCAATAGATAATATTTCCAACAAAGACATTAAAGCGTTTGGACAATATACCTTAACTGCCCAGCGTGAAGGTGTCGTGCTTCAAGACGATTTTATCCAAGGACAACGCATTGATGCTGGCGATACTGTCATGTTACTTGCTGACGAAAAGCAGTTATGGGTTGAAGCTAAAGTCTCACCAAGTAAGAAGCTTAATTTATCAATCAATTCTCCTGCAACTGTTAAATTGGAAGGTCAGAGTTTTAACGCCAAAGTTATCCAGGAAGCACATACTATTGATCCAATAACCCGTACGAGAATAATCAGATTGGCCGTACATAATACAGATGACACACTCCATTCAGGCATGTTTGTAAAAGTCTATTTTCAGTTCGCCACAAAACAGAAAATGATAGCAGTACCAGAAGAAGCATTGATCCGAAGTACAGATGGTGATTGGACAGTATTTGTTGAAGATCATCCAGGGGAGTTTAAAGCCACGGAGGTCGTATTAGGACGTGCTTTAGGCGATCTAAGAGAAATCTTTGGTATTGAAAGTGGAACGCGAATTGTAACCAAAGGCGCATTTTTTGTTGCTTCTGAAATCGCAAAAGGCGGATTTGATCAGCATAACCACTAAGGGGTAGGACAATGTTTAATAAAATAATAGATTGGTCTGTAAATAACAGACTAATAATATTAATTGCGTTGTTTGCGACCATTGTTGGCGCAATTATTGTGATCCCAAAATTAAATTTGGATGCCTTTCCTGATGTCACAAATGTTCAAGTAGCCATTAATACTGAAGCTCCAGGACTAGCCGCCGAAGAAGTTGAACAGCTCATCACTTACCCTATTGAAGCAGTCATGTATGCCTTACCAGATGTTGAACAAGTCCGCTCAATATCTAAAACAGGACTATCAGGCGTAACGGTAGTATTTAAGGAAAGCACCAACATTTACTTTGCAAGACAACTAGTATTTGAACGGCTTCAAGCAGCAAAAGAGTTAATTCCTGAAGGCGTTGGTACACCTGAAATGGGGCCAAATACATCTGGGTTAGGTCAAGTTTTCCAATACTTACTCATTTCAGATAAAGAGGCAGGTTATGATGCTATGGCACTTAGAAGTCTCAATGACTGGATAGTGAAATTGTTAGTAATGCCTGTTGACGGTGTCACTGATGTACTCTCTTTTGGTGGTATTGTCAGGCAATACCAAGTAAATATCGATCCTTCAATGCTCTTATCATATAACCTTACTCAAGAAGATATCGTTAGCGCTCTAGATAACAATAATGCGAATGTTGGCGGTTGGTACATGAACCGTGGACAGGAGCAACTTGTGATTCGAGGCACAGGTTGGTTTGAAAGTGGTGAAGCAGGAATCAGCAATATCAAACAAGTCCCTGTCAAAACAGTCGATGGCACAGTTGTCACTGTTTCTGATATTGCTAAGGTTGAAATGGGTGGTGAAATTCGTCAAGGCGCTGTCACCATGACGCGTAAAACAGAAGAAGGTGAAATTGAAAATTTAGGTGAAGTTGTCTCTGGCATAGTACTAAAACGCATGGGTTCAAATACTAAAGCCACCATAGACGGAATCAATGCAAGAATTCCATTTATCAATCAAGCATTACCTGAAGGCGTACGTTTCGAACCCTTCTATGATCAGGCAGATTTAATTACAAATGCAGTAAAAACAGTTGTAGATGCACTATCAATAGCATTTATCTTCATCTGCATTGTACTAGCCCTTTTCATGATGAATCTCCGCGCTACCTTTTTAGTCTTAATATCGATTCCGATATCAATAGGACTTGCATTGATGATCATGGCCTGGTTGGGCATTTCAGCCAACCTCATGTCGCTTGGAGGAATTGCTGTAGCTATTGGAATGCTTGTCGACGGTTCTGTAGTCATGGTTGAAAATATGTTCAAGCATTTAACTAGACCTGATCCTACTCATTTCAAAAGTGTGAAAGAACGAGTGCCAACGGCTGACATTGACCCACATGCTGTCGAACACGATGATCACGGTATCAAACTGCGCCTTAAGGAAGCAGGTAAAGAGGTGGCACGTCCTGTTTTTTTTGCAACGTCAATCATATTAGTCGTGTTCACACCTTTATTCAGTTTCGAAGGTGTTGAAGCAAAATTATTTCAACCAATGGCGATAAGCATCATCTTAGCCATTATTTCTGCAATTATTGTTGCTCTATTTATTGTGCCAGCGTTAGCTACATATTTGTTTAAATCTGGGGTAAAAGAAAAAGAAAGCTTCGTTATTAAACCACTAGATAAGTTCTACAAAAAATCCTTAACATTAGCTTTGAAACACACGAAATTTGTTATATCGACATCCCTACTATTGGTAGTATCTGCTTTTGCGATTGTTCCTTACATTGGTACTGAGTTCGTTCCAGAATTAGAAGAAGGTACGATTAACCTAAGGGTAACACTTGCTCCTTCTTCAAGCTTGGATACAGCCTTAGCAGTCACACCAATTTTAGAAGAAAAATTAATGGCATTTCCTGAAGTGACTTATGCGCTTAGCCGTATAGGCCGAGCAGAAATTGGTGGTGATCCAGAGCCTGTAAACAACATCGAAATCTATATTGGTTTAAAACCTGTATCTGAATGGACAAGCGCAAGTAATCGTTATGAACTCCAAGGTAAAATGGAACGATCATTAGAAGAATTTCCTGGGCTCCTACTTAACTTTTCTCAACCTATCGCGACTCGTGTTGATGAGTTGTTATCTGGCGTTAAAGCTCAGTTGGCGATAAAGTTATTCGGCCCTGAACTTGATGTATTAGCGACTAAGGGGCAAGAGATCGAAACTGTCATTAAGGGCGTTGAAGGAGCCAGAGATGTTGCCCTTGAGCAAATTGCCGGTGAAGCACAGCTAGTCGTTAAACCTGATAGGCAGGAGCTTTCACGATTTGGCCTTTCTGTAAGAGACATTATGGAAGTCATCCGTGACGGTATAGGTGGTATTGAAGCAGGACAGATTATAAACGGTAATGAACGTTATAATATTTATGTACGAATTAAAGAGGAATATCGAAGAAATAAAGAAGTAATTTCAGATATTCGAATTCAGTCTCCTACAGGTGCTTGGGTACGTTTGGGTAATGTCGCAATAGTTTCGTTTGAATCTGGCCCTCCGCAAGTTCGAAGAGATGATGTGCAAAGACGGGTGGTTATCCAGGCTAACGTTCAAAACCGTGATATGGGTAGTGTGGTGGCTGATATCAGAAGTACGATTGAAGAAAAAGTTAATTTGCCAGCAGGCTACTCTGTCTCAATTGGAGGACAGTTTGAAAGCCAGCAACGTGCTCAAAAAAGGTTAGCTATTGTTGTTCCTTTATCATTGGGATTAATAGCGTTATTACTCTATTTTGCCTTTAATTCGGTAGGTCAGGCTATGTTGATATTGGTAAACGTGCCTCTTGCTGTAATTGGAGGGGTGTTTTCACTGTATTTATCAAACCAATACCTATCAGTACCTAGCTCAGTCGGTTTTATTACCTTATTCGGTGTTGCGGTATTAAATGGTGTAGTAATGGTAGAAAGCATTAATCAACGTATCAAAGATGGGTTAGAGACCTCGAAAGCCGTTTTTGAAGGTGCAACCTCTAGGTTAAGACCAGTATTAATGACAGCCATTACATCTGCATTAGGCTTAATTCCAATGTTAATGTCTAATGGTGTGGGTGCAGAAATACAACGACCATTGGCTAGTGTCATAGTGGGTGGTCTGATATCTGCAACGTTACTGACCTTAATTGTTCTGCCTGTTTTATTTGGTGCGTTTTCCAGGAAGAAAATAGAAGAGTTATCTCGCTAGATATCTAGTCCTTGTTAAGTGAAACTTCCATTTCAAAAAGTCATTGAGATGGAAGTTTTATTTTCTTCGCAATAAATAATGATTTGCAAAGTTTCCAATTCCAATCAGATTATTAAGAATGAATTCATAAGAAAATTAACTTCTAAGGCTCAGTAAGTGCTTCTAGAATTGGACAACTTTTTTGCTGCTTATTGCAGAGTGATGCTAGATTAACTAAAACTTTATCAAGACGATGTAAATCAACAAGTTTATCCGTAATCTGCTTTGAATGTTGCTCTGTTATTAGCTGTGCTGAAGAACAGCCTTCAACAGTTTCCCCTGATAAGGCTAATAACCCACGTATATCATCTAGACTGAAACCTAATTCTGAAGATGGTGGTATCCTACTCACTATTGAAAACCAGGGTGACGATATTCCTGAAGAACATCTTAATAAGCTTTTCGATAGATTTTACCAAGTTGATGTATCAAGACAACGACAAAGCGAAGGGACTGGTTTATCAAATCCGTCAAGGAGTTGAACGACATAAAACAATACCCGTTGGACTAAAGATGACGGTTTGCCCCAATCTGCAATGTGTAATCGTCCACCAGGCTTTAATACACGTAATATCTCTTTAAGGACCTCAATTTTTTGTTCTCTTGTCAGATGGTGAAAGAACAGGCTAGATACCAATATGTCAAACGTGTCCGTACTAAATGGCATCTGTTGCGCAAATCCCTGATGTAAGTCGACGTGACTATCCAAAGATGAAAGCTTTTTTTGTGCTTGTTTAAGTGTTTCCGGGTCAGCATCAAGTCCGACAACTTGAAGCCCAGGATCGCTTTCAGCCATCATTTTAGTCAAGGTGCCAGTTCCACAACCTAGGTCTAGCATACATTCTCCAGGCTTGGATACTGCCTGCTCGACCAACTTAGTTTTAAATACCATTTCTCTCGTGGTTAAACGGACGACCGTATCATAAAAGCGTGTGAATACGTGGTATTTCAACGCTGGAATAAAACTGTGTTTTCTATGTGCATTCATCAGCCAAGCCTTATCACTAGGATTTCAGTCTTAATATATGACGGGTACCGCTTAACACGATCACCAAACCAATTACCAGATCGGTGTAACGCTAAGAATAAGGGCAAATCCGATGATTTACCCTTTCTATAGCATCAATGTTGTAGTAATTAATATTTAGCAGTAAACATGATCCAAAGTTTATTAGTGTCTACTTTAATATCACCGGCACTATAGGCAGCATATTTTAGAAGTAGTGAGTAATTTTCAGAATATTTTCTAGCTAATGAAATATCCAATTCTGAACCATAGTCATTACCTGAGCTTTCAGCAGAATAATCATGAGCAACTACAGTGAGTTTATAGTCTGATAACTTGGTAGAAAAACTAACAGTAAGCTCTTCTAATCCATCTGCTGGAGTGCCCAGGAACTGGTCTGCCCAACCATTTTGGGCATGTAATGTTGCCAAAGGCGTAGAAAATGCCATACCAGCAGATGAATCTGCTGAGAGAACTTCATACCCAAGACCAAAAGTCATTTCATTGGCAGTAAATTCGCCTTTAGCCAGGAAATAATCTGCTGAGAAATTAGTTGAATTGTCATCATAATCTGACTGATCAGCATATTCTAATTGATAACCCCAATTCTTATCACTCCCTAACTCACTACCCGTTAGGCGAATACCAACCGTTGCAGTGTTAAATGATGGATTATTTGCCAGTCCATCCTGTGCATCCAAGAAGTATCCATATGTTGACAACTTTCCGAATGACAGTCCGTTATAAGCAAGATGAAAAACATGTGAATCTGATTCAATATCCCCTTTGGCGCTATTTGATCCGAAAATACGATTAACATTCCATATATAGCTGTAACTTATTGTTGTATCAGCAATACTACTGTTTTGATATGTGGCTGCATCATAAGTCTGTTCATTTTGACGCCAGCCTACACTACCTATGAAGCGGTGATTATCTAGCACGATACGTTGTCTACCATAACGAAACAGATTGTCATCAGTCTTATACTGAACCCAGGCTTGATTAAGATCAGTACCTGTTGGGTCAGCAACGACAGAATAATTACCATTTCCTGTACCCGTCGCATCATTATAGTTGCCACTCAATATTTCTGAAACATGATCAGCTTCTAACATAACCGAGAAGCTATTCCAGCTCTTTGTCTTAAAATTAAAACGTGTTTTCAATGTTGATGCATTCGCATCTTTTAAAACATTGTCTTGATCTACAAACTCATATCGATAACGAAGTATTAAAGAAGTATCACCCTGAGTAACTGCCTCACTAATACTATTTGCATTTACACCAGCGTATGTTGCAGAACTAGCCAATACAACAGTGGTAGACAATGCTACTGACAGTAGTGTTTGCTTAAAAAATGAATTGTTTGATTTCATTGTTTTATCCTTAGTTAAAAAAACTTATTAATAGTTAAAAGAATTTACATATGCATATCTATAATTCATGTTCAGCTTTCTAATTAGTTATTTATTATTATAAGAATGCACTTCATCGG
>Ga0316202_10002002_pt1 | contig 14126 bp, 13 predicted proteins | sample 3monrhotite_MG_FD_204934 | JGI IMG/M metagenome (GOLD analysis project Ga0316202, IMG submission 204934) | Microbial mat bacterial communities from mineral coupon in-situ incubated in ocean water Damariscotta River, Maine, United States -... | ecosystem: Environmental > Aquatic > Marine >... | reverse complement strand
CTGCCTGCTTCAGGATCGCCATGATTTGGCTATCTGAATAACGTGATTTCTTCATGTAGAATCTCCTTTTTTAATCGTAATAGAAAATTCTACTTTTAACTCCTGTTATTTTTCGGGGGGATTACCGTTTAATCTGGCTTCATCAAAAGAACAGCTTGTTGACCTAAAAAAGCTGCTCAAAGAATTTTATTAGGTGTCAGCCCCTTCTTTTTTTTCGCTCTAGCGCCCGTAACAGATCACTCATTCTCCAAGCATCCTACGTCCTTTCCACGTCAAATACACTCGAAGGGGAGAGTCTCGTTCACTCAACATATTAACATCTCCAACAATGGAGCCTATAAAGACAAGTAAAACCATATCTGATTTTTGTTCATAAATGTTCACTAGCCTAAGCTAGACGGTTCAATCAGGGCTGGAAAGGCCGCGGAGAGTAGCCAAAATCCTCTGTAGCATCTTTATGAGAAAAAGCCATATTCAACTGCATGCGTGAGATCATGGCACTGTTCAAATAACGATATCGCGGCAGAAGGCGTAGCAAAACCACAGCCCATTCAACCAGAAATACTGGAAAACTGAGTATTCTTGGTTTTCTGCCGCTTGCGAGGAATATCCGCTCTACCATAACCCTGTAACTTAGCACTTCCGCACCGCTGAGACTGTAAGCTCGGTTTTCGCTTGCCGGATTCGCCAGCGCCAGCAGACACGCTTTTGCCAGATCGCCTGCATGAACTGGCTGACGCAAGCCCGCACCATCGCCAACTATGGGAAAGAAACCATACTTTAGAATCATTGAACGGATAAATTCGACATTTTTATCCAAACCTGCCCCATAAATGAGTGTTGGTCTGAATAGAGTCCAGGCGATGCCGTGAAGCTGACAATCACTCATCAAGCTCGATTCCGCCTTTTTGAGTGATTCAATCATATTCCGCTCGGGCTCATTTGAAGTGTTCATTTTGGTAAACACACTTGTTGAACTAAAGGCAATAATCCGTTTAATTCCACAAGTTGATATCTGCTCCCAAATACCTGGAAGAAGAGACAGTGAGCCTATATGAATCAGGACATCAGCCTGTGGCAATTCAATCTTGTCAGGATCACTCAAATCACCCTGTAGCCATTCTATCTGCTTGCTCTCATGAGATTCTCGACTCAACGCAAACACCTGATCTCCCTGCTCAACAAACTTCGGCAAAAGAAAAAGACCAATCTGGCTGGTCGCGCCAGTTACAATAATTCGCATTATTTGGAGAAACCAAGACGCTTGATATTTTCGACGATAACGATGGCCAGAAAACGAGACCATATAGCCCCTATCACCAACAGCATCAGAGGCAGTGGATACTGATGCCTGAAAAATTTCAGATAAAAGCGAACCATACCCTTGTGCTTGTGCCACTCTACTCTGACAACCCTGTCTTTACTGCAGGAACCTTTCTCATGGACCACATCCGCATTCGGCACAAACAGAATTTTCCATCCCTTCATGCGGAAACGCATACACCAGTCCAGATCCTCACAATGAAGAAAGTAGTCTTCATCAAGCATCCCAACCTGTTCCAGTGCCGTTCGTCTAACCAGCATGAATGCACCCGATATTGCTTCCAGATTCACGGGAGACTCAGGTAACGGCTGTTGTGAGAGTGCAATATCCTCAAACTTCTCATGATTCGGAAACAATCGCCCCAGATGAAAGACACGCACCAGTGTTCGCCAGGGCGTGGGCACACGTCTGCGGCACCCCGCCTGCTCGGAACCATCGCTGTTAAGAATCAAACAACCCGACATGCCTGCTTCAGGATGTTCATCCATCTGCCTGCACATATACTCCAGTGTATCCGGTCGAATTAGACAATCAGGATTCAGAAACAGGAGAAAGTCACCTGATGCCCGTGGTATCATACGGTTATTGGCAGCAGAAAAACCAAGGTTGGCACTATTGCGATGTATATATAGGCGATCATCCCTGACCTCCTTCTCAAGCAATTCAATGCTGCCATCATGACTACCGTTATCAGAAACCAGTACTTCAACCTGAACCGATGATTGCAATGCAGCACCCACACAATCGATCAATAAGCGACCACCGTTAAAATTAACGATAATGATTGAAACTTTTAATTGGCTCATAGAAAAAAGCTTAATCGCTTTATCACTTCTCGAACAGTACATAAACACAATACTGTGACAGGTGCTTATCCAACCAGGGGAAATAAACCGGCATATGAAATGATCTCAACATCTTGCAGCCGTATCTACCAAGCAGCTCAACAAGATCCTGCTCAGAATAAAAACATTTATGATCATCATCAGCAGCATAACCTTTCAAGCCCGGGACACCGATCAGTAAACGACCTGATGGTTGCAGCACCCTTAACACTTCATTGAGTACCGCATCAACGTCTGCTTCCGGGATATGCTCAAGCACATTATCCATGACTACACTGCCAAAACTGCTATCCTTAAATGGCGTCCGCCCATCCTGAATTAACCCGGCATCCAGCCCCAGTGAGCGACAAAATTCAACATTATGCTGATTAATATCGACGCCCACCGAATCTTCTCTAAAGCTCAGGAAATCACCGATACCACATCCAAAATCGAGAACGTTTCCCTGCAAGGCATTCCTCAGCTTTGGATACAAAAGCCAGTTCCGATACAGCGCCCCGAGTGTGGAACGCTGCTGCAAATATTCAAAATAATTTTTATCCGAGACAGTTTTCTTCATAAGTAAACATCACATATGTTGATCATATATTTTTTTCCAGCTATCAAATGTCGCTGCGGAAACACTATGTTTAGTATAAAGATCATCCAGCGGCATCCCCCGTTCATAATCCCTCAGTGCTTTGGAAACAGGGTTATCTCTGGATACAGAGCGAAACCACCGGGCCTTGCTATTTGTCCCATCCATTCTGAGCACCAGATCCTGCGTATCAAAACCGTAGGTTCCTGCCATAGCCTCAATTTCCGTTACGCTTTCCGGATAATCAATACGGTACTGTCGTTGTTCAATACGGATCATGTCCAGGTGCTTTTCGATATTTTCCGAGGTTAATTCACGCCCAAAGTCCAACGGCACATTCTTGTTATCTGCCTTGAATAAACGTGATAATATCATATCACCCAAAACCGGAAGATAGTGCGTTGAATCTCTGTAGTAATGTTCACCTTCAGATAAAATATCATCCGTAGTCATCGAATTATAGCCACTGAAATCCCACAACGAATATCCATATCCTTCTTCCTGAAGCACCCGAACCAGCTCCCTCTTCCATTGCTCAAACATCGGCCAAAGCCCCAAAACCCTGATAATCTCCTGATGTCTCGCATGAGGTGGGGATATAAACAACCGAAGATCAATGTTGTGTTCTTTGCAATAAACTACAATCTGACGGAACTCTTCCAGGCTGGATGCTCCAGTATCCAAACGGTTAAAGCCATATTCTCTCTTTCTACCGGCAAGGTAAACATATTGAAAATAAAGCTTTTCCATATTCATAAAGCTCTGATGCTCTTTCCCTTTCCAAATTGGACCAACAAACATCCCCTTTTCACTTGTCATGATTGGACTTTTGTTTTTGGAAGTCATCGTTTTATAAGAAGCCTGTAAAGCATCTATTGAGAGCAAAGAGGCTGCTATAATCTTCATGTCAAAATGACGATTAGGAGTACCATCGTCATTGGTGATCAAGAAATCACCTCGATAATCCGGAGCCTGTTGGCGGTACGCATTAAAAGCAAAAAAGTCCAGACCAAACACAACCTGCTTCAAGAGGTGCAAGGAATTCGTATGCTCAAGGAAGCGGCGTGTAACAAACATGTTTGCACCTGCAAGAGCAAGATTATAACGTGGCTGAATGGTACCGGACCACGCACTGGAGCCAGGGTCTATTCCAAATGCAGACCGGGATGTTCCCAGGACCACGGCTTCTGGCTCAATTTGAGCCACTTTATATGATTTGTGCATTTTCACGCTGTTTACCATTTCAGGCTTTGGCCAACTAACCCCATCCATCTTCACCAGAGGAAACAGCCCGTATGGATCAACAATCGCATTGAACAACACCAATAAGAGAAGTGTAGAAAAAGCGCCTATATATACTTTAAGATATCTACTCACATTTCACCTAAAACTGAAAATACAGGAATTCACTGATATGTGTAAGCTTTAAAATCGAGACAATCATCAATATCGAACCAAACAGCGCCCACAAAGCTGTCCGCCGGAACTGAACCAAAGCCCCTAACTTGTGAGGAGTCCAGTTGTTTTTCCATGTCTCTTTACCTTCAACATAACCTGTCCACTGAAGCACATTAGGCATCAACCAGACGATGGCAGAAAGCCCGATAAACCAGACTAAAACCTGATGTAACATCCTGCCGGGAAACAGTGTTGTTCCCAATATTGATACATGTTGAAAGCCAAACATGGTAGATAGAATAAGGTTCGCCGATTCAAAACTATCTGCCCGGAAATAGACCCAACCTATCACGATAGCCAGGAAGGTTACTCCCCTTGCCAATATCCGGCCCCACAAAGTACTTTTGTCTAAATCATGGCCCATCAATCTGCGCAGATGATGCCATGCATGATTAATAACAAGATAACCACCATGCAGTAAGCCCCACAATGCAAAGGTCCAACCCGCACCATGCCAGAGACCACCTAATAACATAGTAATCATTAAGTTGGTGTAACGACGGACCTCACCCTTACGATTACCTCCAAGAGGGAAATAAAGGTAATCTCTTAAAAATCTGGAAAGTGTCATGTGCCATCTGCGCCAGAAATCAACAATATTTACTGCCTTATAAGGTGACATAAAATTGATCGGCAAACTAATCCCGAACATCAATGCTATGCCAATCGCCATATCGGAATAGGCGGAAAAATCAAAATAGAGCTGGAAGGCGTATGCCAGGGCTCCTATCCATGCATCAATCACGGCAATGCTCTCTGCAGCAGAAGCCGCCTGAAACACTGGTGTTGAGTAAGCAGCGACACTATCTGCCAACATTACTTTCTTGAAAAGACCAAGACTGAAAATGGTCAACCCCAATTCCATTTTTCCAACATTGAAGGTAAATGTCTCAGGCCTTGAAAACTGGCGCATCATTTCACCGTGGTGAACAATCGGTCCCGCTATCAGTTGGGGAAAGAAGGTGACAAAGAGAGCATAGTGCAAAAAGCTATGTTCTTCTGTTTTTCGTTGATAGGCATCAACCAGATAAGCAATCTGTTGAAATGTGAAGAAAGAGATAGCAAGAGGAAGAATAATATTATCTAAATTAAACGATGTACCTGTCACATCATTGACTGTATTCACAAAGAAGTTTGCGTATTTATAATACCCCAGCAATATCAGGTTAGCTACTATACCAAGAGTCAGTAAAGTTCGTCGTCCATTCTTGGCAGACAACGCTAACCCCATGCCATAATTAAATAGCATGGATAGTAAAATCAACCATATATATACCGGATTCCACCAGGCGTAGAAAAAGAGTGAAGCCAGAACCAACCACAGCATGGCAATTTCATGTCCGAAACGTTTACCAAAAAAATAAAAGGCGAACAATGCCACTGGAAGAAACAAAAATATAAATTCATGCGAATTAAATAGCACGCCTGACCTCTGACAGCTTATGACTTTTTTCCAGGTTTCTCATTTACTACTTCCTGATCGACCATGCATAATCATATAAAACCTGATCTATCCTCGTCACTTCTCCAAGAAGTTCTACTGCCGAGTCTGACAAATCGCTAAGTGAAGGGCGAGAACCACTTGCATTCGTAATTTCATTCGTTTCCGGAAAAGGAAGTCCAAGGCTGGTGAGGATGACATCCCTGTCATCCTCAAACGATTCTGTAAACCCTACGTGAGAAAATTTTTCCAGATGGGCTATTGCCAGATCCTGCACCTCCGCCTCATCAAAGGAGAAATAATTCCGCTCTGTACCATGACCATACCCATGGGCCAGCTGCCACGCCTGATTATTACATACTGCTGTTTTAAGCGTATTGGGCTTTAACGCATACTCAAGAAAAGCTTCAAGACTCAGCTCTTGAGCCAACCGATAAGGCTCAAAATCATCAGTATCTTGTTTTTTACAATAGTGATAAAACGAAAGAACCCGTTGAACAGGGTCTCTCAGGAAAGTAAAAGAGAATCTACCGGGCATGAGATGGCGGGCAAACTCATAACCGAAATGACCGGAAACAAAATCGATCTTCTGAAAATCTTCCGGCCTGTGCCCACTATAATCACCATGACTGATGACACTCTCGCCATAATAATTTCGAGCCAGCTCCACAATTGACGACCCGGCAGTTTTTTGGATGTGAACAAATACAACCGGCAACAGTTTCTTATTTTTATTTAAAACAAAGTTTATCACCTGACACCCTTACCCAAACCGGAAGTTTTCTTATCACACATCTAATGATCGAGTTGATTTACCGATAAAATTTCTCCCTCTTCGTATCTGTGCTTTCCTGTATCGTGATGCTGATCCAGCTCGGCCAGTCAGCTGACCTTCAGACAAGCTTTCTGCGCACTACATAAACAATCTTTTCTTATCCGCTCAGCTGAACCCGATTAGGTTTATCCCATTTTCATCGATGTCCGTATTCATCATTACTTCAAACCAACCACATCACTTACAGCCTTCAGATAAGAAAACTGGTGCTTTTCATCCGGCTCCAGATAAGTACTTTCAGCCCATTCATTCCAGGCATTAAGGAAAATAAACGGCTCAGGAATTTCTCGTTCAGGCATAGTCTGCAACAGTTTCTCTAACCAGAAGGCGAATTTCTCAGGAGATGCCCCCTTAAATATCGTCGCTTTATTTTTATAGCGCGCCGTATTATCCCAGTCGACAAAAGCACCTGGGAAAGTCGTAAGGTCCGGTTCTTTCCGAACTTTGACAACTTCACTCCATACACGATCATAGTCATAAAATGTCAGCTCATTCACAAATTTAGAACGCAATGCCCTAAGCATATCCTGAGCACCCTCGGGAAGCCTGCGGATCATTTTAAACCAGGCACTATGGCGTGAGGACCCCGGTTCAAAGTCCGGCGAGTAAATCGCCTCGAACGGCTGAAACTGAAAGGCTGCATCAAATCCTTTCAGGCACGCTCGCTTAGGCACCTCGTACTGCTTCTGAAAAACAAAATACAGGCCTTTCAAGCCATGGGCCACAGCCAACTCTTTCCAGTAGTCGAGCATATTCTCAATTTCCGGTATATGTTGTGGCCTGTAGATCACAAAAACCGGTTTTCCATCTACACAGATTGCGCGTTCATCACTCCATGCCCGAATCAGGTAATCAAAATGCAGCTTCCAGCGCTCCTTGCATACAGGATGAGTCTGTTTCATCAATATATGGTGATCACGGCCATCCCAGCGTTTTGACCAGGTTTCGTTTGCCCACGACAAACAAAAAGGCATGTCGAGATCCTTGTTGCCCAACATCAAATCTGTGGGTGTCTCCAATAGTTGCTTGCCATCAAACCAATAATGGTAATGACAGAAGCCATAAATTCCATGCGATTTAGCTAAATCTACCTGCCAGATGAGTGTTTCCATATCGGACTGGTCATAATGGTTTTTATCCAATGGAACCCGAGGTTGATTGTGCCCCTCATACAAAGGCTGAGCTGCTTTTACATTTACCCAGTCAGTAAACCCTTCGCCCCACCATTCATCATTTTCAGGAATTGCATGAAGCTGTGGGAAATACATCGCAATTAATTTTGCGCGTTTATCCATATTCATTATCTATTCACCTTATAACCATATTCGTTTCCAAAACATTACTATCTAAAAATTTCTATAGCTTTGTTCCAAGGTCAAAAATCAGATATAAATTAATTTTTCCGCATTTTGCATAGTATCTGATGCCGTGTCTTTTCGCTAAGCAGACACCTTGCGACCTTCCGTAATAAACCTCTACGGAGTGAAGAAAACCCTTCCACTGGCAGTTGCATCAGGTCTACTGCAACCCCTTCATGAGCTTTGGATACAGCTTTAATCACAACCTGATAAACTTGGCCATGCTTATGACCAGACAATTGAGCCTTCATTTCATTACTCAAGCCATTCCATTTATCTGCAAATTCACTCTCCTGTGGGGAAGTGATGACAAATTGTGCATCAATGATTTTCAAGCCAGCATTTTCAAATAACTGCTGCATATTTTTCAGGCCAAAAAAACGTATGTGGGTCCTATCCAGCAGCCCCCAATCACGATATTGGAAATCTTCGTCTAACAAGCATGCCACAATAGCATTATGACCAACATGAGGTAGTGAGACCACAACCTTTCCATGTTGACCTGCCAACCCCGCCATTGCTGACAAAACCTTCAGTGGATCATAGACATGTTCCAGGACATCTGCTGCAACGATAACATCAAAAGGATCTTCATCTGACAATTGCTCTGGCCAGTTCGGATCATTCAAATTTGTTTCATAAACTCGTTCACAGAACTGCTCCAGTATTTTAATTGCCTCTTTATCAATTTCGAGGCCTGTCACACGACAATTCCCTGACCCTTTTAACATTTTGGTTATTGATCCCGGACCAGCACCAACTTCCAATACTCGTTTGTCATTACCAACCATACGAACCACACGAGCAGGGGCCGTTTCCCCATTCAGGTCAACGTCATACTCATAATTATGCCTAATTTCATCAGCCATTTTAGCTCCCTGAATCTGTCCATAAGCTTCTCTAACATGCTCATAAGCTTCCCTAGTCTGCTCATAAGCACTCTTAGTCTGTTCATAAGCATCTAAAAGCCTATTGTTTTCTTCAATTAACTGCTCAGCATTAAGATTGACTGCCTTTAGAACCAGATCACTTGCAACATTAATAACCCTCACATCATATACTTCGGAAAAAGGTACGCTTACAGAGCCTTTGTTAGCCCAAGTCCATCTATCAAGAACAATGATTGACGCAGTAGCAGACTCATCTTCTACTTTCGCATTTCGAGACAAGCTGATTCCAACATATATTTCATCATCAGAAACAGCAATACCTCTAGCATATCCTGGAATATCGACTACTTTTTTAAGACAGCTTCCTTCGTAAACACGAAGCTCCTTTGCCTCAGAGTTACACAGATAAAGCAGGTCCCCAACCACCGTCAATGAATGAGGCTGAGAAAGACCATCAATAAATATTTCACCAGTGATAACATCAATAACCTGGCCGAGTCCTCCAGTACCTTCCTTGTACCCTCGGTTTTTCTCAAAACGCCCAAAAATTGAGGCCATCAAGCGCCCTTGATAAAAAATAATACTATTTATGTGAGCAGAATCCGGTTCACCAGCCAAACCCCATCTATTCAGGAGTATCATCGATTCCAAATTAAATTCGACAACTTCATTATTCTCTGTCGCTACAACAAACAAAGAGCCATCTTTCAGTAGCACATCATGCAAGTCCAATGGCGCATCAGACAACGAACACAGCCTACTACTGCCCCTATCAATAACCTTTAAAGACCTTCCTCCACTGAACTGATGGGCCACGACCAGATTGTCCCTGTCCAAAAAAATGCCGGTAGAAGAATCAACCGTTAAGATCGTGGTCTCATCTCCCTGCAGGCACACCAATCCTCCGACTGCTCCAGGACAACTCACAAGGAGAAAATCCTTCACGCTAAAGTTACTATTATCCATCATGGTTGAATCCTGCGGGACCACGCATATTGATACAAGCGTTGATCCCACAGGGTTAACTCCTCAAGCAACATAGATTCGACTCGGGACAAATCAGCTACCGCTGGACGATCCTCAGTCACATTAATACGGATACCCCCTTCAGACTCAGGTATCCTAAGGGCAGAAAGAACGATCTTTTCATCCTGCTCAAACGTCTCTGTAAATCCAATATGTGAAAATTTATTCAAATGCATTATTGCCAGATCAAGCAACTCTTCCGGCCTAAAGAAAAACTTACGAAATGCAATACTTTCCTCTCCCCCAAAACCATGAGCTAACTGCCAAACTTGATTATTCAATATATACGCTCTAACACTCGGCTCACGGATTCCTGCGCGCAAAAAACTTTCTAGACCAGAGCTCTGAGCAATCCGATATATAGAATGCTCATTTGGTTCTTTTGTTCTGCAAAAGTAATAAAACGACAGTACCCTCTCAACAGGGTCTCTCAAAAAAGTAAATGAATACCTTGATGACAATAAAGGTTCAGCATATTCATAGCCAAAATGACCTGAGATAAATAATTTATCCGACAAATCTTCAGGCTTCCGTCCTAAGTAATCACCATGGCTTACTATATTTTTATCGCCATAATGCTGTTTTGCTATTTCAACGATAGAAGTACCTGCTGTTTTCTGAATATGCATAAACAATGCAGGAACCATTTCTCTCTCAGGTTCTTTTTTTTGAAATGGCCACACGTTAACGCTTCCTGTAATCAGACATGCCATGAGAGCTCATATTCAATCAAACCTCTACTGCTTTCTTATAACTATCCAGCACCTCAGCTGTAGGCCCAATCATCTTTGTCTCACCGCCATCCAGCCAGACAACTCGATTGCATAGCTCATACAAGGTTTCCAGGTGATGCGAAACGATCATAACTGTTTGATCCGACTCGATACGCTCCCTGATCACTTTCCCGGACTTTTTGCTGAAGGCTGCATCACCCACACCGAGCACCTCATCAATCAGCAAAATATCAGGGTTCACCTGAATGGCGATTGCAAATCTCAACCGGGTACGCATTCCGGCTGAATATGTACGAACCGGCTGATCAAAAAAACCCTTCAGTTCAGCAAAAGCTTCAACCTCATCAAGCTTGTCCTCGATATCTTTTTGAGAGACTCCCTGCAGCATAGCATTCATCACAGCATTATCTCGACCGGAAAGAGTCTGATTAAAGCCGACCAAAAGCCCAAGCAAAGAAACACTGTTACCAAAAGCATTCACATGCCCCCGATCAGGCTCAATAATTCCCGTCATCACCTTCAACAGAGTACTTTTCCCCACACCATTTCGACCAATAACGCCCAGGGTATCGCCATGCATGATATCGAAAGAGATATTGTTGATTGCCCAGAAGTCTGATGAGCTGAAAAGACCGGTCTTTTGCTTGTAGCACACGCCAACACCACTAACCTGCAAGGCTATTTCATGCTGAATACCCGTCATACAGGCAGGACCTTTGGATATACCCTGTCCCATTTATGAAGCATAAAAATAACTATCGCAATCAAAACAAGGGAGACCAGAGCGACAACCCCTAATGAAAACCAGTCTCCAACCTGTCCGGTTAGAAAAACATCCCGATATGCCTCAATCATGGTTGCCATCGGATTCAAATATAAAATGCGTTGATAAAATCCTGACACCGAATTTATTTCAAAGAAAATGCCGGACATAAAAAACACCATCGTCAGACCATTGGAAATGACTACATGCAAATCAGGGAGAAATGGCAAAAAGACAGCAAACATCCCCGCAATCCCCACGGTCAACAATAACTGAACAAAAACTACAGTAATCAGATGGAACCATCCCCAGCCCGGCTCAATACCATACAGTAGAAGAAAGACTGACAGCAACCCAAAAACAATCAGGAACTGATAAAACACAGACAATAATACAGAAATAAGAAACACATATTTTGGAACGTGAATCTGTTGCATCACAGTAGCAGCTGCTTGAATGGATGATGCGCCACGATAAACCGAACTGGCAAACCATTTCCAAACAACCAATCCGATCAGAAGAAATGGTACAGCATCGGCTCCACCACGAAGTCCCAATGCAGAAAAAATAATGTAAAATGCTCCTAAATAAAGCACGGGCTCAAGAACCCAAATCAGCATCCCCATGGACCCGTTAGCAACTTCAGCACGCATTTCTGAGTATGCCCGATACAGAATGACATCTATAGCGTTTCGGAAATTCATCATAACCCGGAACCTAACCCATATTCAATTAATACAATAATAAAATTTCACCACCACCTGTCCCCCTGACATTACTCCGGCTCCTGGTCATATACCACATCACCAGAACTCCTCTCACACAAACATGTAATCCGGTTATCCTATCGGCTGCAATAAACCACTATTTTCCAACTCCTTGCAGATCTTTATAACTCGCATGAAGCTCATTGTAGCTTGCATGAAGGTCTTGATAATTCCCATGAAGCTCATTGTAGCTTGCATGAAGTGACTGGTAGGCCTCTGCTATTTCAATACGCGCAGCAGTGGCCTCTGAAATATTCTTCCTCAACAGATGAATCTCTTCAAACTTTTGATCATACCTAAGCATGGGTAAAAAAGGCAACAATGCTGAATCAAAGGCTGCCTCAATCTCATAAAAACGATTCATATTACATTCTCCAGCACTCCTACTGCAACCTGACAGCACCTCAAAAAGCGCCACTGCCCATTCTCCAATCAAGCCTGTATTCGTCGGCCCCATTTCACCTGCAGCCTGATGCTGAAGATCCTCACTCACAAACGCTTTAACAGCATCCAGTCCGGACTCACCAAACCTCAGGTTAAACTTATGAGACACCCTCTTCAATACACTTACAGGATCTCCCAGAAGCTCTGCATAAGAAACAAACACTCTCTCTTCATCTGCAGTATGCAGCACAGCTGACAACATACTCTCCAACCACAAAACAAGACCTTTTTCCAGAACCATTCCATCACGCTTGTGCAAAGACTTGGCAACCTCAAAAGGATGCCGCACAACGATAACATAGGAGGAGAAAATATTTAGCTCTGAAAACGCAGTCTGCCAAACCGGCAGCAACTTACACAGCCGGGGGTCCTTAATCGCCCATGTGGATAACATTGAAAAATCACGTTGCAACAATTCAACTATATCAGCCTTGATGAACTGAATACCTGATCGCTCCATCCACGCTTTCGGCAATGGCAACAAGTCATCCCAGGATGAATTCATCTCTAGCAGCAAACGTTCATTCAGCATCACCACATCACGGTTTTCCCAGTAACCCTTGGCATTCACACCGGCATCGGCGCCCAAAAGCTTATCCCCGGGCCCAAAGTCTACTCCAATTTGCTGAAGTGCCCCTGCTACAGCAGAAGTTCCACTGCGATGCATCCCGACAACAATAAGACCCTTTGGCATCATCCCCTCCCTTCTCCCGTATTTACCCTCAGTCAACAACCGCAGGATGCATCATTTATCTGAGACTATAATTCTCATTAAAAACTATATTCGAAGGCCTCAATATCTCTATAAAACCTTTTTGCTACAATCGCCTTGGTTTCATCCGTATAATAATCACGGTATCCTACATGTCTGGAAACATTCAAATGGGGAACAACCTTACTACTAACTTCAAGGTATTCGCATATTTTCTGCAATCCTGCTTCAATGCTTTCAAACCTCCCAATACAATCCATCGAGATATCACCCTGATTGTTAGTGATATAATCGATTTGGTTGGTAAGAAAAGGTTTCCATCCCGCCCTGTTGGTTGCGTCATGGCAATTCAGAATGAATTCGCTGAATGTATTTGAGTTTGCAAGCACATATTGCCATATTTGATTATAGTCAGGGAACATTTCTTTTTCCTGATCTGACAAAAGTTTTCCCTTTGAAACAATCATGGAATACCATGAAACAAGCCTGTCAAATGGATTTCGTACAAAAGCTGCTTTGTAATAAGTCTCATACATACTACCAAGATCATCTTCAGCCATTTTTATATGATCATGCTGTCTAAAATAGTTTTCCAGATCAGGGATTTCGCGTTTCAAGAATGTTGCAAGGCTGGTTCCAGCTGTTTTCTGGATATGAACAAATAAAAACTTCTTTTCTTTTGAAATCAGCAAGCCCCCTCCCTCTTGTACAATGATTTATTCTTATAAACATCAAACTTAGGCTATTCCGAAGATATATAACCAAAGCCTTCCATCACTCTTGATAAATGCTTATCTACCAATTGAACTTGCTGCCGGCTCAGGTCCTGCTCCCAACGCCCGATACTATTAGAATGAATTTCACGGGTATGACCAACCTTTGGGTCTTCAATACCGGTACAGCGTGCCTCATCATAAAATGTAACCCTCCCCTAAAATTGATCCATTCATAA
>Ga0316202_10002000_pt1 | contig 14164 bp, 11 predicted proteins | sample 3monrhotite_MG_FD_204934 | JGI IMG/M metagenome (GOLD analysis project Ga0316202, IMG submission 204934) | Microbial mat bacterial communities from mineral coupon in-situ incubated in ocean water Damariscotta River, Maine, United States -... | ecosystem: Environmental > Aquatic > Marine >... | reverse complement strand
CGCAGGATATGCAGTAGCTAATTTAAATTTTTATACAAGAGTAAATAAAAATCTTGAACTTAGTCTTGGCCTATATAATATAACTGATACAGATTATTATGTGGGTGGTTCGGTTAACCCTTACCCACAGAATGGCAGAAATATTTTAGCTAAAGTTGGTTGGTTCTTTTAAAGCTTATTGAAGTAGTCTTAGCACGTTCTGTTGGACGTTATTAGCTTGAGTTAGAGCAAATGTACCAGCTTGTGTTAGAATATTTAGTTTTGTAAAGTTAGCACTCTCTGCTGCAAAGTCAACATCTCTGATTGTAGACTCAGCCGATGAAACATTTACTTGTGTAATGGCAATGTTATTTACAGTAGATGTTAATTGGTTCTGAACAGAACCAAGATCTGCACGGATACTATCTAATGTAGTTTGAGCAGATTGTGCAATATCCATAACTGCCATAGCTCCTTTAAGGCTTGTAACTCCCGCGCCAATTCCACCAATTAAATCTAACTCCGTGGCACTATTTGCACTTGTTCCGATTGCTAGTGCATCTGCACTAGTAAAGTTACCACCTAAATTCGTCAAGTTTAGTGTAGCTTCAGCTCTTGTTTTATGACCAATATCGCTTAAGTCACCATCTAAACCTTTAGCAGAGACATCAAGAACAATATCTTTTGCATCTTGGCGTGAAAGTGTCAGTCTTCCAAAGTTTCCACCCTCTACACCAGCAAGACTTCCACCAGCACTAACAAGTATGCCACGGCCATCGCTTGAATCTAAATTCAATCTACCTTGTATATCAATTGATGCGACAACACCTGTTTGCGTTGAAAAATTATTAATCGCTGTAGTTAATCTTCCATCAGAATCACTCTCTCCAACAGAAGATAAATCACCTATTGATATGCCATTTATTGAAATATTAGATATATCACCCGCTGCCACTTTTGTAGTTGTTGTGGATTGAACAAAATAACTTGCCTTCACACCAGTTAAATCTGTTGCTTTATTTATAATATTTGACAGTGCTCCAATTCCACTACCAGAAGAGTAATCAATGGTAGTTGATGCAAGTCTAATATCTTTTGTCCCTGCACTAAATATTAAACTAATATCACTTGTAGCAGTAGTAAGTACATCAACACCAGTTTCATAATGAACTTGTCCAATTTTAGTTGAATCTGTAGCACCAATACTTAGACCTACTGTCTGATTTGAATATGCACCAATCTGAAATTTTCTATTGCTAAATGCTCCAGAGAGTAAAGATTGTCCATTAAATGATGTAGTCGTCGCGATACTATCTAAGCTCTCGAGTAAACGATTAACATCTTTTTGAATAGATAGTCTAGTATCACTTGTTTGGCCATCTTGAGCAGCTTGGGTTGCCTTAGTTCTAATTGATTCTAATATTTTTATCTGCTCATCCATGGCTCTATCAGCAATCTGTACTATTCCAATGGCATCATTTGAGTTTGATACTGCTTGACCTAGTCCTGAAGCTTGAGCTCTAAGTGAGTTTGCAATTGCTAGTCCAGAAGAATCATCAGCGGCACTATTAATTCTTAGACCTGAACTTAATCTTGCTAGAGAATTATCTAAATCTCTGTTATAAATACTTCCCATTGCCAATGAATTCATTGCTGCAGTATTTGTATTTATTCTATAGCCCATAGTAAGCCTTTTATTATCGTATTCAAAATTGTACTATAATAAAAATCAAACTAAAGCATAAATATCGACAATTTATAATATTTGTTTAGGCAATGTTGAAATATTTACTTTTTCTATCTCCTCCACGTGAGTCATATAGCTCTTCTATACCACCTTTATCAAATGAATTTATCCATCTTCCAACCGTGTCTTTGTTTCTATTTAACTGTTTTGCAATACTGTTTTTCTCTAAACCTTGTAAAAACATATTGACTGCAATTAATCTCTCTTTTACTACACCATTTTTTTCATTCTTTAAGGCAACTTCTATTATTTGTCTATCATCATCAGAAAACACATGTTTTATTTTCATTAAGAATCCTTTTATTCTTAAAAACAAGCAATTTTAATTCCATATTTGATTCATAGTAAAGATTATAATTTTGTATACATGTATTTTTTTATACATAAAATTAAATAATACAAATTCATTTTAACTAATATAACTTTTAGTATTATTTGTGTTAGAATAACGTTTGTAAAAAACAGGGAATAATAGTTAGTCATGCTAGTTTACTAGTAAATTCAAGTCTTACAAGGAAAATAATGCTAAAAAACACAACAGTTGCGAAAGCGTTTATCGCGCTATCTATGCTAGGAGCTACAACACTAAGTGCGGGAGTTAATCCACAACTAGCTTACACAGCGGATTCTTCAAAGTTAAGCGCAGAAGAGGTAATGAACAACGTTTATTACGTAAACCACTTTTTTGCATTTAAAAACTACTCAATCGAGAAAGTAAAAAAGACGATTACAGTAATCGTAAAGAAATCAAAGGGTAAAAAGCCTTTGACAGAGACAGTTGAGAGATATTTGAATAATGACTACTCTGATGGCGCTGTACGTTCAAAAGATTTAGCGATCTTTCGTTCAGGGAAACTAAAAGGTAACGGTATGCTAATTACCGATTATGTAGATGACGCAAAATCACAAGAGTATTTACTATGGTTACCAGCACTACGTAAAATTAGACGTTTTGCACAACCAGCACATGATGATGCATGGGGTGGAACAGACTTTACATTTGGTGATGTAACACTACGTAAACCAATGCACGAAAAACATGAACTAATGGGAACAGAAACATTTGGTCATACACTAGGGGCAATCGTTCTAAAAGATGATGAAAAAACAAGATACACAAAAAATCTTCCAGGACCAAAAGACGATTATAAAGATCGTAAAGTTATTAAAGTTAAAAGTACAACAAAGTTTCCAAGCTGGTGGTATGATTACCGTGTTAGCTACGTAGATGCTGTAACTTATGGAGATTATCGTACAGAGTACTTTAAAGATGGTAAAATGGTTAAGTATATCGATAGAGAGTGGGCTTCAATTCCTGGACAGAGCGATCCTCGTGCACTTCGTTGGGCTACATGGTATGGTAAAAATATTGAGACTGGACATGAGAGTATGTCATATATGCCTGAAGCTGTTACAAAATACAATTCAGCTTTAAAACCAGGTCTATGGTCTAAGAAAACACTTACAAAAATTAAACGTTAATATTTACGATTATAAAAAGGGATAGATATATGAATAAAATTTTACTTTCTTCAGCACTTATCGCAGCATTAGCTGCAAATAGTATTGCTGGTGAACACGAATGGGAACTAAATGGAGTTCTTAAAAATGAAACATCAGTATTCTTAAATAGTGGCACAACATATAATGGCAGTAGTCACAGTGCAGGTGATTTACTTAAAATGGAAAACTCAATTAACCTTTTCATTAATGGTGAATTAAGTGATAATGCAGCGTTACACATTCAAGGTAACCTAATTCATAATAATGAAGGAATTGATGGTTTCCGTGGACACCGTTCATATTCACAACATGATTACCTAAGAGAGTTCTATATCGATACAACAATCGAAGATAGTGCAATAGGTAGTTGGGACTTACGTATCGGTAAGCAACAAGTTGTATGGGGAACAGCAGATGGTGTTAAGTTCCTAGATATTATTAACCCAACTGATTACCAAGAGTGGGGACAAAATACAATGGAAGATTCACGTATCCCTCTATGGATGGTTACAGCTGAAACTGCTATTGGTGATGATTCATCACTACAAGTTATATGGGTTCCAGATCCTCAAATTAACCAAATTTCTGGTCTGATCAATACAAATACAGGTGAATATGGTTCTCCATTCGTAAGTAAGGGAGTTGAGACATTAACTGGACGTACAAACGGTTTTATGAATATCGCTGAAGATATGGGTAAAACATCTACTGTATTTAATGCACTTCTTAACATGGGTGGTATGAGAGGTCTTCTAGGACCAATGAAATATCGTACAGTTGGTTTCTTTACATCTTTAAGCACACCAGAAATGGCAACTGATCCAGCATTTGCAGCTGCTCCAAAAACATTTTCTGCAGTACAAGCTTCTGTAGCTGCTGCAATTCCTGCATTAAAGGGTACACCAACATATTCAACTTCAACACTAGGTGCAGCATCTGCAGCAGAACTAAAAGCTGGATTTAATCCCCCAATAAATCATGACCTACAACCAGTTTCAAATCTTTATGATGCTAATGGTAATATAAATGCATTAGCTTATATCCAAGGATGTTTTGGTGTAGCAGCAGGCTCATCAAGTACGGTTGATACGGCTCTTTTAAATAAGATTTTCATTCCATTGGTATCAAACTTTAATGACTCTGGTCTAATTGATATGCAAGGAAAAGGTACAGGTAATGCTGTTCTTGCAGGTGCAGCTAACAAAGCTCCTGAACTTTTTGCAAGCTTTGCTTCATTTATGACAGGATTTGGTCCTAACACAGCAACTATGCTTGGACAATTTGCTGGTGCTCCAGATGCAAATAAAGTTGCAGGTCTCGCTCAACAAGGTTTTGCTAATGTTGATCCACAATCTTTAATTGGTGAAGTAAGAGCTGATATGCTTTCTGGTAAATTGACTAGTGATGGCGTAAAAGCTATGTTAAGCCTTGGTTCAATGTTACTAATGCCATACAATGGTGGTACAGATGCATTTAAACAGCAAATGTATAATAGCTTCACTGGATTTTCAGGTCTAATAACTCAACTTGAAACATCAATGGGTGCTGGTGATATGCAAACTGCTGGTGGTGTTATGATGAATATGCTTGGCGCAATGGGTATTACTAATGCAGAGCAACAAGGTAGAATTATTGGAACACTAACTGGTCAAGGTCAATTAATGACAGCTGCTGATCAAGCTGCTATGGTTGCTTCAGTTGATGGTTTCTTAGCAAATGGTTTAGGTTCTTTAGTTGACCCAATGTTAGGAATGGCACCAACTTTTGCAAGTACTGGATCAAATCAATTTGATGGTACACTTAGTCCATTAAGCCCAACGTCTGCATTTGATTATATGGATGAGACAGCATTTGGTACATTCTTCTACTTCCAAGGTATGAAAACTCAATATCGTCAAGATCATGAAAATTCAGAGTTTAGTAACCATAACTTAGGATTGAGATTTAAAAGTACAGCATTTGATAGTCTAAACTACTCATTAAACTATTACTATCACTGGGATAATAATCCTTATGTTAAACCACATTGGGAAGATTCATCTGGTAATAAGTTAAGTGCAAACTACACTACACATAGCGCTGTTCCTATTCAAGTAACACAAACAGCAGTTAACGCAGGTGTTGCAACAGCTGCTGATATTGGTTCATTCCAAGCAACTGACTTTGATGCTAACGGTGTAGCTGATAAAGTAACTGCACTTGAAACAATGAACTATGCTAATGGTACAATGTTTACTCCATACGCTTCAAAAGCAGTTATGGATGGTGTTATGACTGGTGACGCTGCATCTATGGCATCACTTCAGGGTAATATGATGACAGGTAACTTAGCTAACCCTGCAACTCTTGTATTTACAGAAAAAATGAATAGAATTCACAGTATTGGTGGTTCATTCGATTATGCAATCGATACAGACTTTGCTCCATTTGTATTACGTGGTGAGTTTGTTTATGATAAAGGCGCAATGACAACTGTTATTGATAGAAGTAAATTAGCTTATGGTGATTTAGCTGGTGCATTTGGTGTTGAAGAAGCTGACTTTGTTAAATATGTAATTGGTCTTGATGTAACAGTTATGACTAACCTATTTACAAGCTTACAATTCATGGATGTTTGGAATTTAGATTATGTTGAACAAAACATAGATTACAATGGTAAAAATTACAAAAGATATACAGCTAACGCTGCTACTATGAACCTAAGTAATAGTCTAAAAGCTGGTGAAGAGCATGCAATTATGTATACTTTTTTCCTTTCAAAACCATTCTTAGAATCAGACGCACTACGTGTTAACAACTTACTTTTAGTTGAAAACGAAAATGGTGGTATATGGAACCGTTTAGATGCTGAGTATACATACAGTGATGATATTGTACTTACAGCTGAGTGGAACCAATATGGTAATGATAAAAATGGTGTATTTGGACAATTTGAAGATGCTTCAAGTGTTCAGGTAGGTTTTAAGTATATATTCTAGTAACAAATTTATAAAATGCAGTCACCCATTAGCGGTGACTGTTTTTCCAAAAAGGTCTTTTAAATGAGTACGCAAGAAAACGAAAAGAACAATATTTCTTTTAAATATGCAGCTTTAGCGATGAAATTTCGCTGGTTTATTTTAGCATTTATTACAGTTGCAACAATATTGGCTGCACTGCAGATAAAATATGTAGATATTCGCAACGATCCTGATACATTTTTACCACCTTCAAATCGCTATGTTTCAACAAATACATATATTGAAGATACATTTGGAATGGGTAATATTTTTGTTGTGGGTATTGAACTAAAAGATGGTCAAGGTGATGTTTATCAACCTTGGTTTGTAAACTTAGTTCGCGAAATGCATATTCAACTTGAGGAGATGGAGTTTGCTATTAAGCCAAACTTTATCAGCGTTGCGGCGCAAAAAGTTAAAAATATGGGTGTTACTGAAGATGGAAGTCTTCTATTCCGTCGTTTAATTCCAAATTCAGGGATTGACACTAAAGACGCTACTCTTTCAAAAGAGCAACTTGATTTTATGCGTGCAGGTATTGATTCAAACCCAGTACTAAAACCTATGATTATCGATGAGCGTGACCCAGTTACTGGTAAAAAATGTTTTAATAATGAAGCTGGTTGTGTGGCTAAAGCTACATTTATTATTGCTGACTTTGATAATGGTGTAAAACAAAACTATGTTAAATGGGTACAGCAAGTTGCTAAAATTGTAGAGCCTTATACACAAGATGATCGTATTCGTGTTTCAATTGCTGGTGAGCCTTACTTTTTGGCATGGATGATGGTTCAATTAATTGAACACTGGTACCTTTTTGTAGCTTCAATTTTAATTGCTCTTGGTATTCTTTATATGGAAACAAGAACATGGAGAGGCGCACTTTTCCCTATGATTGGTGTTGGTATTAGTATTGTTTGGACATTAGGTCTTATGGGCTTTAGTCGTTTCCAACTTACTACGATGATGGTTCTTACTCCAATGCTTATTCTAGCTGTTGGTATGGGGCACGCCATTCAGGTGACACGGCGTTATATGCGTTCACTTCGTGAGGGTGATAATAACGAAGAGGCAAGTTTCAATGCACTTGGACACACTATTATTCCTGCGACACTTTCAATTGTTACCGATGCTATTGGGTTTGCAACACTTGCAACTGTTGATATTTCGTTCTATAAAGCGTATGCATATTTTGGTATGTTTGGTATGTTCTCACTATTAATGACAACTACTACATTAATTCCACTTATGATGGTTTTATTCCCAAATAAGAGTTCTACAACTGTACCTGAGGGTTATGCATGGGAACGTAGTATGGGTAATACTATTACTACTATGTTAACTGGTTTTGGAAAATATATTCCGCTTGCTGTTGTTGCTGTAATTTTGGTTATGTCTACAAATTACACAAAAATTAGTGATGGAATTTCAAATATGTTAAATGATGGAAGTGACCGTTCAATAACGGAAAAACTTTCAATTGCATCACGTGGTGATAGATACGATATTATGCCTGGAGTTGAAAAAGGTATAAATTATGCAGAAGCTGCATTTAAGTCTACTTCTAAGCCAATTCAAGATATTTACCAGCTAAATAAAATCATGCCAGGTGTAATCTCTTTTAATATTCCAATTCGTTCAAAAGCGGAACTGCGCCCAGAATGTGATATGGACTATTTACCAAAAGGTTGTTACGATCCAGATGAAGATAGCCCACAAGGTATTTTAAATAAATCTGCTGTTCTTGCAGCAATGGAAAAAATGGAAGATGATATCCGTAAGCATCCATATATTGGATTTACAGCATCTTATGCACAATATGTAAAAATTGCAAATATGCTTTTAATGACAGAACCAGGGGACAGACCAAGTCTTAATGACTTTAAAGTTCCTACAACTGAATATCTGTTATCAAAAGATGCAGAAGATGACCGTAGTCCTGATGATATTGTCTCTATGTATAATGGTCTTTTAGAGATGGCTTCAAGTCCTGGTGACTTAGCATCTATGACAGATCAAGCTTTTAATGCTGGTGTTATTATGGGATTCATTAATACAATGGACCCTGTTAAAACACATGAAGTATTACTATTTTTACAAGAGTATGTAGAAAAACATAAAAACGACAAAGGTTTTGAACTTGTAAACTTTGGTTATAGAAACGCAGATGAAACAGGAGATAAAGGAGAAGTTGCAAATGATACTTCAACAGTTTATTTATCACCTGGAATTGGTGGTTTCTTAGGAGCAACTGAGGCTACTCGTGTTGTAACTTTTGATAACTGGGTAATGAATCCACTTGGAACTGCATTAGCAATTTTCATAGTTGTATCATTAATCTTTAGATCACTGCTTGTTTCATCACTACTAATGGTGATTTTAGGTATTACACTGTTTGCTCAATATGGTCTTGCAGGCTATCTATCAGCTGTTGGAAACTGGAGTGGTAACTTACACTTTGGTAACCTTGTAACGCTGAGTATTGCCATGGGTCTAGGGGTCGATTATAGTATTTATATGATTTCTAGACTTCGTGAAGAGTTTTCTCTTCATAAAGATTGGGCAAAAGCTCTAAACAATACAATTACTACAACTGGTTCATCAGTTGTTATTTCAGTTGTTGTTCTTCTTGGAAGTTTTATTCCATTGATGGCAACTGATCTTGGTAATACTTGGGGACTTTCAGTTTACATTAGTGAAGCGATTATTATCGATGTATTTACATCTTTAACTTTACTTCCTCTTATGATTTACTGGTTTAAACCAAAATACGTATTTGATACAAATTCGTAATAGTTTTGTGGGGTTTTACCCCATGAGCTACTCTCTTTCGATATAATACATTTCACCTTCAATAAAAAGTTATAAAATGCCTTACAGAGATATAGTATTTGTAGAATTTCAAGACGTTGAACTGCACTTTATAGTAGATGAAAAACATCAATGGCTTATAACTTTAAAAGAGCTATCTTTGGCGTTTGATGTACCATTAAATAAAATCATCGAAGTCCAAAGTGAGCATGAAGCAGATTTAGTAGAGGGTAAACATTTTATATTTGATTCTATTGAGAGTAAATATTGGGATGATAAAACTAAGCGACTATTGTGGACAAAAAAAGGTGTTATGCGTTTAGCTTTTTGGTTAAATAATGCAAGAGTCATTGATGCGATAGACTTTTTTGAAGAATTGCAATTTAACGCTGTTCAGAAAGAGACACATGAAAAAATTTATAATGAAGTAGAAGAGGCTCTTTTAGAATCTGTTGAAACTTTGCGCGCAGAAGATGGTTTTAATGTCTCTAAACTAAATGAAATTATCGATAGTATAGATAACTTTGCACAAAAAAAACGCTCTTTAGATAACAATGAAGCAACATCAAGTTCAAATCCATTAATGGATGGTATAAAAAAATTACTAACATTAAATCCTGAGCAGATGAATAAAATGGTTGAGGGTTTTGTAAAGCAGGCAATGGAACAACGTGCCACTCAAAATCAAAGTAAACAATGACATCTTCACGCCCAGCAATTGCTCTAATTATCACTCTTTTTTTCATTATGGCAATGACCCTTTTGGTGGGTATAAGTTCTAGCTTAAGTGACCGCGCTCTAAAGCGTGTAGAGAAGGAGCGTTTTTTAATTCAGGCAAATCGCATCAGTGCAGATGTTGTAACTATGCTTACTCAAATGACTAAAGATATGAATGGTTCAGATGATTTAGCTATGTTAATTGATTTACCAGTTCTTTTAGATGATGAAGTAAGTGGAATGTATGTTGAAATTACATTTGAATCAGCATCATCAAGATTAAATATTAACTCCCTAGTTGATGAAAATGGGACTATACAAAAAGAGTATTATAATCTTTTAGAAAATATTTTAATTAATAATCAAGTATTAGATCCATCACTGTTTTTAGCACTTGTTGCTGATACAATTGATTCTGATATTAAAGAGAGAATCGTTGATAGTGAAATAGCATCATTGGACCCATTTTATTCAAATGGTGAAATCATCGATATGAGACATTTTAATAAGATTATTAGAATGTATATTGAAATGAGAGATGACTTAGCAATCAAGCAAATTCCTTGGAGTAAAATTATCTCTACAGTTGGAGAAAAAGTCGATATTAATCATATAACTCCAGAACTTTTTACTGAGATTTTTCCAAATTTTGCGCCTGATGAAGTGATTGAATATACCTTAGGACGTGAAAATACATATAATGCAATGGAAGATTTGGAAGTTGATGATATTACAAAAGAGCATCTAGAAAAACTTGGAGTTAGTTTTTATGAGCCCCTTGTAAAATGTGAGGTTTTATTAAAAGTCAATGAACAAACAGGTATAATAACTTTCTATTACGATTTATCGGGGAAAAATGCTAGCGAGTTTAACATCAAAATTTAAATTTAACAAAGAAGAGAGTCTAGAGCTACTAAAAGGGCTAATAAAGCCCCAAACAGAGTATAAGACGATATACATAGATAAAAAAACAACTACAATAAACTTAAATAAAAGTGAAAAGATAGACATAATACTCTCCCCAGCGTACTATTGGGTAAGAGAAGAGAAATTACCAGTAAAATATGAGTTCCAAGCAAAAAATCTTCTTCCAAGCATATTCGATGGAATACTAAGCGATGGAAACTACAGCTATTCAACCTATAAAAAAAGAAGTGATTACGCTAAATCAAATGATTTGCAAAATAGTAGTTGGCTAGTATATGCCTATGATGATACAATCATCTCAAATAAATTAGATAGCCTTGGAATCAACGATTCATCAATCCACTCAATATATTTTGCACAAAGTGAACTAGAGAGTATAAATAGTCCAATACAAATAGATGAACAAGAAGCTCTAGTTAAACATGATAATATCCTCATAACAATGCCCCTCTCACTTACTAATGATGCAAAAGATATTAAAGAGGTAGTTAGTCTAAACAGACGAACAGCACATAGCATTAATATAAACCGCTATAGAAACCTTCCAATCTCAGAAAAGAGTATAAATATAATAGCAGTAACCCTAATAGCCTTTATAGGACTGTTTCTAACTGAATTTATAATGAATAAAAATTCACTCAAAGAGCTATATATAGAGAGTGCAAAAATAACTAAAACATATCGCCTACCAACAACTTCGTTTGAATTAAACTCAATGAAAAAAGGTCTAAAGAAATTAGCCTCAAAACAAGAAGAGTTAAGAGCTAAAACCCAGTTCATCCTAAACGCACCATTAATAAAAAATGAACATCTATCATTGCTTGAACTTAAAAATAGTAAATTCATAGTAAAAGTAAATCTAGCAGAAGCTAAACGAGCAGAAGCGATAAAAAACTATTGGCAAAAAGAGGTTAGTATTAAGTCAATAAAAGTAAAAGACAATACTCTTAGCGCAAAGATTAGCCTATGAATAAAATAAACCCACTCTATATAATTGGATTGTTGCTATTTCTATTAATACTATTAGTATATAAAAACGGCACACTAGAGACTAAATTACAAACCCAAGAGATAATAAATAAACAGACCCTAAAAGAGGCTAAAGAGATAGCTTCACTAAAGCGTGCTTTTAAAAGTGCAAATAGAAATAAAACTGCCCTAAACTCAATACTAAATCACCCACAACTAAAAAAATACAGTGTACAAAAAGAGGTCTCTAAAACGAGTATGAGTATCAAATTAGAAAATATAAATAAAAAAGCATTCGATACATTAAGCAGTAAACTATTTAATAGCACACTAAAAATAGATAGCTTTGCCTTTGAACGTATGAATGAGAATAATATTTCTGTAGAAGCAGAGGTAGCACTATGAAAAAAATAGGACTCATATTAGCTTACATTTTTGCATTTATAATGATGCTCTTATACTTTAGCCCAAAAGTAGAACTTTACTACACACTAGAGGAGTACCTGAAAAAAGAGAAAATCATCTTCAGTGATGAGATAGTAAAGAATAGTGGCTTCACACTAGAACTAGATAACTCTAAACTCTATTACAGGGGAGTATATGGCGGGGAGATAGAAGATATACAATTATCAACTCTTTTGCTATATAACAAACTTGAATTTAAAAATGCATATCTAAATAGTGCACTAGCAGATATACTCCCTAAAAAAATAGAGTATCTAACACTAAAATATGCAATATATAATCCTATACATATCACAATTACAGGTAGGGGTGATATAGGTGAGATTAATGGCTATATAAACCCATTTTCAAAAGTTGTCCATATCGAGCTTGTCGTTTCAAAAAAGCAACAAAGTAAATATGGAACACTGCTTAGAAAATTTAAACCAAATGAGAAAGGGGTGTTAGTATATGAACTTAGATATTAGTCGCTATAGCAAAGCAATTGTAACACTCCTTATTCTAGCAGCAATCGCAAAAGCTCTTAGCTTAGGCTCTATCTATTTTCTAAAAAATAGAGGGATAAGCCAAGTAGTAGATAGCTCATACACAATGCCATATAAGGGTTATCGCTTCTCTAAATCTTTTGGTATCATTGAACCCGCTGCCATAAAGAGCCCAGAACAATTAAAAGCAAATCAACCTATATATAACCTAAGTTCACTCGAGCTAAAAGCGATCTATAAAACAAGTAAAGGTGGCTTCATTGTAGCTCTTGATAACAAGAAAGCTAAAAAGAGTGTTTTTATAAAGGTCAATAGCGAATATAACGGGTACACTCTAAAAGAGCTAACCAATGAAAAAGCGACGTTTGATAGAAATGGACAAAAATATAAAATAGAGTTTAAAAAGAAAAAGTCATCTGCTCTAATTACACCACCATCTCGTCCAAAAACAGCAACTCGCAGTGATGATATTATAAGAGCCGTCTCAAAAACTGAAGTTCATAAATATACTAAAGATTTTAAATCTATATGGAAAAGTATTAGCATTAAAGAGGTTAAGGAAAATGATAAAATCATTGGATTTAAAGTAAATTCAATAAAAGAGGGCACTATATTTTATAAATTAGGTCTTAAAAAAGGTGACATCATTACAGCAGTAAATAATAAACCTATGAAAAGCTACGCGAGCGCTTTTAAAATCTATAAAGGTGTAAAAACAATGACATCTCTAAAGATAACTGTTACAAGAAATAATCAAACCAAGGATTTAGAATATGAGATATATTAAAACAATTACCACCTTACTACTAACAGCACTACTGCTTACAAGCACAATAGATGCTAAAGAAAAAATATATGTAGTAGATGAACAAGAGATTGTAAATATAAACTTTAGTGACCTTGAAGTTCAAGACTTTATGGAGTTAGTATCTAATATCTTAAATAAAAATATTCTTTTTAATCAAAAAATTCGAGGTAAGGTTGACTTCTTATCAACTACACCAGTCTACAAAGATGATATCTTTGCGATACTCCTTAATGTCCTAGAAGCAAAAGGATATACACTTATAGATAAAGGTAATTTCTTTGAGATGGTGCGAACTAGTGAAGCATCTAAGGGTAATCTTCCAATCTATTCACCAACTCAAAAAGGGTATCTGAAAAATCAACAGATGATTACTCAAAATATCTCAATAGAAAAAGAGAATGTAGATATTATAGCCTCAAAAATTCGTCATCTAATCTCAAAGTCAGCTAAACTAATCACGATAAAAGAGAATAACTCATTTTTAATTACAGACTTTCCATCAAATATTAAAACAATTAAAAAAGCGATAGATATCGTACAAGAGAACTTAACATACGATGTAAGTTTCATTGAGATGAAACATGTTGATGTAAATACAATAGTAAATGATCTAAACCGAATTGTTAGAAAAATATTCAATGAGAAAATCACTAATGAAAAAGTTGATTTAATTCCAAATAAAAATGCAAATACTTTAATCATTGTTGGACTTGAGAAGAATATAGAGAGAATTAAGACACTTATCACAAAAATG
>Ga0316202_10001999_pt1 | contig 14166 bp, 13 predicted proteins | sample 3monrhotite_MG_FD_204934 | JGI IMG/M metagenome (GOLD analysis project Ga0316202, IMG submission 204934) | Microbial mat bacterial communities from mineral coupon in-situ incubated in ocean water Damariscotta River, Maine, United States -... | ecosystem: Environmental > Aquatic > Marine >... | reverse complement strand
CTTTATTGATAGAGACGGTTTGCAAAATCAGCAAGAGTTCTGGCAGGCCATAAGTAAGCACAACTCAATTAAAGCCATTGCTTGTGGTCATGTACACCGAACCTTAACGCTATGTAAAACATTTAAAGAGCATAGCCTTAATGTGTTTACATGCCCTGCAACCTCTATCCAATTTAATCCTAGGGCAAATACAGTAGCGGCTTTGTCAGCGAGTTCAGCAGAAATATCAGGGCAAGGGATTGGTTATCGACGATTCACTCTAAAAGATAATGGCGAACTGTTAACAAGTGTGCATTTTTGTCAAACAAACGTAAAAGGCTAAGTGGATAGTTATGAGCACTAGTATATTATATTTACACGGTTTTAATTCATCACCTCAATCAGATAAAGTACAAAAAACTCAGCAATATTTTTTACAACATTATCCTGAAATAAATTTTATTTGCCCTCAAATAGTAAGCACTCCCAAAGGAGCCATTGTACAATTAACTGAAATTATTAAATCAAAGCCCAATGAACGCTGGTTTTTAATAGGTTCATCATTAGGTGGCTATTTTTCGACCTACTTAGCTGAAACATATCATCAAAATGCAGTGTTAATTAATCCTGCGGTTAAACCTTATGAATTACTTAATGATTATATTGGTGAGCAGCTTAATCCATACACAAATGAGCGCTATCAAGTTACTGAAGCGTTCATTAATGATTTAAAAGTACTTGAGCAAAATCAATTAGCCGAAAAAAATAATTATTTTGTGATGTTACAAACGGGTGATGAAGTGTTAGATTATCAACAAGCGGTGGAAAAGTATAAAAACAAGCAATTAGTCATTCAGCAAGGTGGCGATCATAGTTTTGTTGATTATGAAAAAATGTTGCCGAAAATTGCTGAATTTTTTCAATTAGACTAACGTGTGTATATGCTTTTTTTAGATACTGGAACAAGTTCAGTATGACGAGAGTGATAGATTTTACTAACAATAATTTCTATTGTCATCCTGACAATAGCCAATATTTGGGGTATTCAAATAAAGATTGCGGCTGTCATCTTGACAAAAGTCAGGATATAAAAATATTAAAATACCGATGATAATTATTTTAAGTAAATCATCATTGTCGATACTCAAAAAACTATAAAACGAATAATAAAGCTTATGACTGAACAATATAATTCTGACTCCATTGAGGTGCTTAGCGGCCTTGAACCCGTTCGTCGCCGTCCAGGTATGTATACCGATACAACTCGACCTAATCATCTAGGGCAAGAAGTTATTGATAACTCAGTAGATGAAGCATTGGCAGGATATGCGCAAAACATCTCGGTTATTTTAGATAAAGATCAATCGCTTGAAATTATAGATGATGGCCGAGGAATGCCAACAGATATTCATCCTGAAGAAGGCGTTTCAGGCGTGGAACTTATTTTTTGTAAACTTCATGCTGGTGGTAAGTTCTCTAATAAAAATTATCAATTTTCAGGTGGTTTGCATGGCGTTGGTATTTCAGTGGTAAATGCACTATCTACCCGAGTTGATGTTAGTGTGAGACGCGATAGTAAAGTTTTTGAAATGGCCTTTGAAAATGGTGATAAAGTTGAAGAATTACATGAAACTGGCACCGTAGGAAGACGAAATACAGGTACACGCGTAAAATTTTGGCCAGATCCTAGTTATTTTGATTCAGCAAAATTTTCAGTATTACGTTTAACTCATTTATTAAAAGCTAAAGCAGTACTTTGCCCTGGTCTATCTATTAAGTTTCATGATAAGAATGAAGATAAAAAATACCAGTGGTGTTACGAAGACGGCTTAAAAGATTATTTACAAGAATCGTTAAAAGGTTATGAATGTTTACCTAAAAATCCTTTTGTAGGTAGTTTTACTTCACATAGTGAAGTTGCCGATTGGGCCGTTGCTTGGTTGCCAGAAGGTGGCGAAAATATTGGTGAAAGTTATGTTAATTTAATCCCAACCATTGCTGGTGGTACTCATGTAAATGGTTTACGCCAAGGCTTATTAGACTCAATGCGCGAGTTTTGCGAATTTAGAAATTTAATTCCTCGAGGCATAAAATTAACACCAGACGATATTTGGGATAAATGTAGCTATATTCTCTCGGTAAAAATACAAGATCCACAATTTGCAGGACAAACTAAAGAACGCTTATCATCACGCCAATGTGCCGCTTTTGTTACTGGTGTAGTGAAGGACTCCTTTAGCTTATGGTTGAATGAACACACCGACGTTGCTGAGTTATTGGCTGAATTTTGCATATCTAATGCACAAAAACGACTGCGAGCTAGTAAAAAAGTAGTCCGCAAAAAAATAACATCAGGCCCTGCACTACCCGGAAAATTAACTGACTGCGGTAGCCAAGATTTAGCGCGCACCGAATTGTTTTTAGTGGAAGGGGATTCTGCTGGCGGTAGTGCTAAACAAGCACGAGATCGTGAATTTCAAGCTATTATGCCGTTACGCGGTAAAATATTAAATACGTGGGAAGTTGATTCTAGTCAAATACTCGCTTCGCAAGAGGTTCACGATATTTCAGTTGCTTTAGGTATCGATCCCGACAGTGATGATTTATCTGAATTACGCTACGGCAAAATTTGTATTTTAGCCGATGCTGATTCCGATGGGCTACATATTGCAACGTTACTATGCGCTTTATTTACCCAGCATTTTTTACCTCTAGTACAGCAAGGACATGTCTATGTAGCGATGCCACCTTTGTATCGTATTGATGTTGGTAAGGAGGTTTTTTATGCCCTTGATGAAAGTGAAAAGAATGGTATTTTAGATCGCATTGAAGCGGAGAAAAAGCGCGGTAAAATTAACGTCCAACGCTTTAAAGGTTTGGGGGAAATGAACCCTTTACAACTTAGAGAAACCACTATGGACCCGAATACACGGCGTTTGGTTCAGCTAACAGCAGAAGCAGATGAACACGATCAAACTGTTGAAATGATGGATATGCTTCTCTCTAAAAAACGCAGTGGCGATCGTAAAGAATGGCTGCAAAGCAAAGGCGATTTAGTGCAAATAGAACTGTAATGGTGTAACAAATTCATGGTGAATATTCGATATAGAGTTGCGCAAGTATTTTCTACTAATTTAGCATCCGATTATTTAGGTAAAAGCATAAATTTAGCCTTGTTTGTGTTGATCTTCGCTAATGTTGTCGCAATCGTTTTAGAATCTGAAGTTGTTCTTGAAGAAAAGTATTACCATTTTTTTCATATATTTGATGTGTTCTCAGTTATTGTTTTTACTATCGAATATTTAGCGCGGTTATGGTCTTGCATCGATTTACCCGACAATAGTGTTGAAAAGTCAGCATTTAAAGCGCGCCTTAAATACATGATAACACCAATGGCGATAATCGATTTACTCGCCATTTTACCTTTTTATCTATCGATGTTTGTCGTATTAGATTTACGTTTTTTACGCGTATTACGATTACTCCGTATTTTTAAACTTACCCGCTATTCTGCTGCAATGCGTACTTTAACCTCAGTATTAAAAGAAGAAATGCCAGCCTTAATTGCCGCTTACTTTATAATGTTTACCATTATAGTTTTAGCCTCTAGTGGTATCTATTTACTTGAGCATAAAATGCAACCTAAAGAGTTTGGCAGTATTCCATCATCGATGTGGTGGGCGGTTACTACATTAACCACAGTAGGTTACGGTGATGTAACGCCTATCACTAGTGCAGGTAAAGTTTTTGGTGGTATTATTACGTTGGTCGGTGTTTCCATGGTGGCATTGCCTACCGGTATTATAGCTTCTGGCTTTGGTAATACTTTTCGGCGTAATCGACAAAAATATGAACTAGAAGTAGAACAAGCTTTTGCTGATGGTATTTTAACCACACAAGAACAAGCTAAATTACAAGAAATTCAACAAGCACTGGGTATTACCGACGGTGATGCTAAGCCTATATATTTAGAAGCTTTACATCATAGGTTTAAAAATCTACCTGTAAAGTGTCCAAAATGTGGTGTTGAATTGTTGAAAAAAAGTGAATAAAAAATAAAGTTAATTAATTGAAATAAATAAATTAACTTTAGGCTACACTAGTATTGTTATTGTTGTTTTTTTTGTAAAATGTAAGCTTTTATAAATAACAGTAATAAACGCGTAACGTTATTTTAATTGAATTTGACAGGTTGTATTTATGCTTCATCATTTATCTATAGCTAAAAAAATATATATAACATTAATCCTTATCGGTATCGTTTTGCTTGCCTCTACAGTAATGTTTTTTTCTTATGATGAAAAAGAATTGGCTGAGGAATTAGTAGAAAAAAATCTTGAGAGTACAGCATTAAGTTATTTTGACGCGGTTAATACGATGATGCTAACAGGTACTGTTGCTCAAAGAAAACTTGTTCAAGATAAAGTTTTGTCTCAACAAAGTATTATTGAAGCAAGAATATTAAGAGGACCTCAGGTTGTTAAGCTTTTTGGTGAGGGCTTTGCTGATGAGAAAGCAAAGAATGATTTTGAGCGTAAGGGATTGGCGGGACAAGAAGCTTTTAATGTAACTGAAAAGAACGGTAAAAGAGTGATGGAATTTATTATGCCTATTAAGGCGAGTAAAAATTATCGCGGTACTGACTGTTTAGCTTGTCATCAAGCGCAAGCAGGAGACATTTTAGGTGCGGTAAAAATGTCTTATGATTTGTCCATTGTTGATGAAAAAATTTCAGATTCAGTTATAAAAGCAGGTGTTATGCAATTAATCATAACTATCTTAGGCTTAGGTTTGTTAAGTTATATTTTTAATCGGATTGTATTATTTCGATTAAAGCGATTACGTAATACCATTAATGAAGTTGAAAAAAATCTAGATTTAACTAAAAAAATAGAAGTTCATCATCAAGATGAATTAGGTGATGTTAGTCACGCATTAAATTCAATGATGAAAAAATTTAAAGATGGTTTTGTTACAGTTTCTGAAGCGACAGGGCTGTTAATTGATTCGGCGAAAGATGTTGATAGTATTTCTGAATTAACCAAAGAGGCTGTCTTAACCCAAAAAAGGGGGACTGAGTCCGTAGCTGCTGCAATTAATCAACTTGATGCTTCAGCAAATGAGGTTCAACAAAATACCAAAAATGCAGCTGATAAATCAGTAAGTGCTAGTAAAAAAGCTAATCAAAGCCTTACGCTGGTTGAGCAAGCTAAAAGTGGTATTAATCAATTACGCGATCAAGTGATTGAAAATACAGAAATGATAACTCAACTCAATAATAAAACGCATGAGGTTGGCAGTGTACTTGAGGTCATAAATTCAATTGCGGAGCAAACCAACTTACTTGCTTTAAATGCTGCGATAGAAGCAGCTAGAGCGGGAGAACAAGGAAGGGGTTTTGCAGTTGTTGCAGATGAAGTTCGCTCTCTTGCTACGCGTACTAGAGAATCAATAGATCAAATTCAAAAAACGATTGGTGGATTGCAAGTTGATGCAACGAATGCTGTTAAATCGATGAATTCTGTTAGCCAACAAGCCGAAGAAAAAGCGAGCGATGTTGAAAATGTAGCTGATTTATTGGTAAATATTACGCAAGAAATAAAAGAACTGGATGACTTAAACTGTCAAATCGCTAGTGCTGCAGAGCAGCAGAACCTCGCGGCTGACGAAATTAATATTAATGTCACTAATATTAGTGACGTTGCAGAAAAATCTAGTTTTGATGTTATTAAAGGAAAACAGATAAGTGAACATTTGTTAAAACTTGCGTATCAATTAAAAGATCAAATGAATAAATTTAATTTATAAATTTCAGGTAAAAAAAAAGCCCATTAAGGGCTATTTTGTTCAATCGTATCAATGGGGGTATTTTATTATCCCTGTTAAATTCATATCTTCAGCTGGAATGCTGTAATTTAATAATAGGAATCAGCTTGGTTGTGAACTTGAGGATCTTCCATCAAATCTGCAAATTCAACTTCGAAACTATTATTGTTAGCCACATCTGCTAAGTAAACTGTTTGGGTAGAGCCATCTATCCATGTAACTGTTCCACATCCTTTTTTGCTACCGCACATCATGCCAATGTGAATGTCTTGAAATTCCATCATGCCTCCTGTTAATTTTTGCATTTGTCTATAAATAGTTCAGCTAACAAGTACAAAGGTGTATTTTTTAGGTTATCGATTGTTCTTTTAGTTCAAAATAATCAGTATAAAAATAACCAAATATGTAGTCCGTTATAAAGAGTGTAGTTAATAACAAAATAACTTTTTCGTTAAGCTGAATTGATCAGTATAGATTAAAACAAATGCAGATCTAGTAAAATTTAAGGGTAAAAAGCGGTTCCAAGCACTGCTTTTTTGCAAGCCCCTGTTACTGCTGGGATATTACTAAAGATTTTTTTGTTATAAGCAAATGCCATCCAAGCGAAAGCCATCGCCTCTAAACTATCTGCATCAATATCTTTATGATTAGTAAGAAGTATTTCGTAGTTTGTTAGTTCTTGAATTAGTTTGTTTTTTAAGGTTTTGTTATGAATTCCACCGCCACAAAGGTAAACTTTTGCTGTACTCGATAGTTTTTTAATTTCATTAGCGATAGTCTTTGCAGTTAATAGTGATAATGTTGCTTGAATATCTTGATTACTTAAATTTAATTTTGCAATATCTCTTTTATTTAAGTGTTCATATAACCAAGTTAAATGAAAATATTCTCTACCCGTGCTTTTAGGTGCAATTAATGTAAAAAATTTATCACTCAAAAAAGAGGATAACAATGGCTTATTTACTTTGCCGTTGTTAGCCCAGTTACCGTGTTCATCATAATGTTTAGTTGAGTGATGATCCTTTTTATTGGCGACAAACCAGTCGTCCATTAAAGCATTACCAGGGCCTGTGTCGTAGCCAATGATGGTGTTATTGTTATTAAGAGAGTGAATATTTGGTAAATAACTAATATTAGCTATGCCACCAAGGTTAACTACAAAGACATCCTGCTCTGGTTCGTTAAACATTACATGATGAAAAGCAGGTACTAAAGGGGCTCCTTGACCACCTAACGCCATGTCTTTACGTCTGAATTGTCCAATAACTATTATATCCGTTAGGCTTGCTAGGGTCTGGTTGCAGCCTATTTGTAATGTAAATGCATTTTTCTGATTAGGCTTGTGTCGAATCGTTTGACCATGATTACCAATAGCAATAATATCTTGTGACGTTAAGTGTTGTTGAAACAAAAATTCATTGATTGCATTCGTAAACAAATGCGCTAATTCGATATCTAAACTAAAAGCTCTTTCTATTTCGTTATCACTTGGATTATATAATAGAGTTATTTTATCGTGAACAGATTGTTCATAAGCTTGATAATAACTGGCTATTAACTGGGGTTGTTGCTCACTAAAATCAACTAACGCAAGGTCAATACCATCAGCGCTAGTGCCAGACATTAAACCGATATAAAGTTGTGTTTTTTTCATGGCTTTAGCTGTGCTATTTTTGCATGGCGAGTAAAGTGCGTTTAGAGCCTTCAAGTTCTTTTAAACGTTGATTGGCAAGAACATTAAACTCAGCACGATATTTTTTTGCAATAGGGTTTGCATCCGGAAGTTTTACCGTACGCGGGTTGCGATGCACACCATTGACTAAAAATTCATAATGTAAATGTGGAGCTTCAGCTAAACCAGTCATCCCGACATAACCAATTACTTGTCCTTGTTTAACCCGCTGACCTTTTTTAATCTTACGTTTTGAAAAGTGTAAATATTTAGTAATAACGCCTTCACCATGTTGAATAAATACATAATTTCCATTGTACTTATTATAGGCTGATTGAATTACTTTACCATTACCTGCTGCAACCACCGGTGTTCCTGTTTTAGCTCGGTAGTCTGTGCCATTGTGTGCTTTCCATCGTTTTTGAATAGGATGAAAACGTCTTTTCTTAAAATTTGAACTGATATAGCGAAAATTGACCGGCGCACGTAAAAAAGCTTTGCGCATGCTTTTACCATCCGGCGTATAATAATTATCATCACTAAAGCGTATTGCTTGAAAAACCTCGCCTTGATTTATAAATTCAGCAGCTAAAATTTTACCCTGCCCAATAAATTCACCATCAATGTAACGGTTTTCATAAACCACATTAAAGCTATCCCCTTTACGTAGATCTAATGCAAAATCGATATCCCATCCAAAAACATTGGCAAGATTAATAATCTGCCCGTCATCCATCCCCGCAGCAATGCCTGCATTCCAAAAATTAGTGGTTATTTTACCTTGTATATAGGCGGTACGAGTTTCTACTGTTTTGGTTTCAATGGAGCTTTGATAATGTTGACCAACATAATTAACGTACAACGTTTTTGTTGGGGATAATGGATAAATTAAGGTTCTAAGTTTGCCGTTATTATCGCTTGCTACTTTTAAGATTTCACCGACCATTATTTTTTTTAATAAATGAGTATTTTTACCCGTGGCAGTGCTTACTTCATAAGTCGTTCTAGCGTTAAACCCTAATCGATATAAAATTTTGGCAAGTGAATCACCATTGTTAACCTTAGCGGTTTGCCATTGATAATTTTCTGATGAGGGTGCACTGGTGTTATAAAGTGCTGCTGATGCCTTTGTCGGTGTAGATATGCTATTTGTAGGAAATGGTAATGGGTAACGTTTGCCTATTTCCAGTCGGTTTTGAGCTGTTTGTTGTGACGTTTGGCGGCTTGCACTTGCGTTTTCACTAGGGACTAAAATTAGCAGCAATAAAAACAAGCTGACAGAGCTAATAATTATTTTGTGTTGATGAGGTAATTCAACGATAGCTTTTTTAATCGTTTCTACATGTTCAGGGTTCAAACTACAACCTTACTCAATCGTAATTTCTACGATGTATTTCGTTACTAGATTAGCTTAACTATATCAAAAAAATTGCTTTTGAACACTTTTATGATTTTATCATTATGGTAATTAAAGTAGAATTCGGTCTTTAGTAGTCAATTTATTGTTAAATGTGGAGCAAAATCCAATGATCGAAGCTAGCCAAGCGTTTGCTGAAATAAAACGTGGTGCCGAAGAAATCTTGCTAGAAGATGAATTATTAGCAAAGCTTAAAACGGGGAAACCGTTAAAAATTAAAGCTGGTTTTGATCCTACAGCGCCTGATTTACATTTAGGTCATACGGTATTAATTAATAAACTACGCCAGTTTCAACAATTAGGTCATGAAGTTATTTTTTTGATCGGTGATTTTACGGGAATGATTGGTGACCCAACAGGTAAAAATGTCACGCGGAAGCCATTAACCAAAGAAGACGTATTGGCAAATGCTGAAACGTACAAAGAACAAGTGTTTAAAATTTTAGATCCGGCTAAAACCACGGTTGCTTTTAATTCTACTTGGATGGAAAAATTGGGCTCAGCAGGCATGCTTAAATTAGCTTCTCGTCAAACTGTTGCCCGTATGATGGAACGTGATGATTTTAAAAAACGCTATGCTAATGGTCAGTCAATTGCTATTCATGAATTTATGTACCCATTAGTACAAGGTTGGGATTCTGTAGCACTAAAAGCGGATGTTGAGTTAGGCGGTACCGACCAAAAATTTAATTTATTAATGGGCCGAGAATTACAAAAATCAGAAGGACAACGCCCACAAACCGTATTAATGATGCCATTACTTGAAGGTTTAGATGGTATACAAAAAATGTCTAAATCGTTAGGTAATTATATTGGTATAACGGATACTCCAACTGATATGTTTGGCAAGATCATGTCAATTTCTGATGATTTAATGTGGCGTTATTATGAATTATTAAGCTTTAAACCTCTCAGCGAAATTGAAAATTATAAAGCGAATATTGTAGAGGGTTCAAATCCTAGAGATGTTAAGATTGATCTAGCGAAAGAATTAATAGCGCGTTTTCATGATGAATCTACGGCACAAGCAGCGCATCAAGAGTTCATTAATCGTTTTCAAAAAGGTGCTATGCCAGAAAACATCGAAGAAAAATCGGTGAGCGCCCCTGAAGGTAAAATTGCTATTGCTAACTTATTAAAAGAAGCGGGATTAGTCGCGAGTACTTCTGAAGCTATACGAATGATCAAACAAGGAGCGGTAAAGATCAATGGTGAAAAAGTAGCTGATAATAAAGGGCTCATAACAATAAATACTAAAGCAGTATATCAAGTTGGTAAACGAAAATTTGCTAAGGTAACTGTGGTTGCCTAAACGCGATTAGTATCAGCGTATTAAATGTGATTTAAGCCAATATAATAAAAAACCTACTTTTTATATAGAAAGTAGGCTTTTTATTAGTGGTTGAATTTTTTTACTAGCGCTGTAGTCTAATCCCATTATTTTATTTTAAATTTGTGGTTATGCTTTTATTTCGTTTTTATGTTCTCTCTTTGTTATTTTTTGTTCTCAGCAGTTGCGCTAATACACCTAACGTAGCAGCAAGCCATTATTTTCGTTATTTTAAATTTTATGAAGTTGAAAGTTATGCCTTTTATGGCCGAAATTCAATAAATTTTGACTATCAAAATTTATCTGATGTCATGCGAAATAGTATTGAATTTACCATTGAAAGTGAATTTGATGCTAAAAACTTAATACTACGACCTATTGATAAAGCGGATATTATTGTTAGTTATTTTTGGGTGGCATTAATACCTGAAAAAGACAAAGCACCTAAAAAAAATCGCCGCCAAATGAATGGTCAACCGATTGAACAGCAAGCTTATTTTAAGAAAATTGATAATAGCGATAAATTGAAAAATTATAATCGTGGTGTTAATTATTGCCAAGCTTGCTTAAAAATGTCTAAAGATGGCCGAGATAATATTAAAATAAATACCCAACCAGGGGCATTAATTATTGATTTAATTGATCCTAAAACTAAACGTTCAGTATGGCGAAGTAGCTATCCGGTTATAATTAAAGAAAAAGAAAATAGCCAAGAGCTTCAACTAAAAATTCAGAGGGCAGTAACTCAAATGATTAAGCAATATCCCATTTCAGTTAATTAAACTCATTAATAGTGTGGAGGTGGAGGTTCAGGAGAATCATCACCTTGATCACTCGAGCGAATGTCTTTCAAACGTCCCGCGAGTAATTTTAATTGTTCTTTTAAATCAGCAATTTGTGCTTGATGGTTTGCTAATTCTTCATTTAACTGTTCAATAATGTCATCTTGAAAAGCATTACGCATTTCTAAATTATTAATACGCTCACTAAATTGAATTGTTGTTGGGTCTACTGAGGTACTTGCCATAATTCTAAGTATCCTGATGAGCTAATAGTAAAAACGGTTTGTTTTTCCATGCTATTATCGCCAAAAGCAACCCCATAAACAACCGCACCGGTAGGATGTTTTGCCTCTTTTGGAGTCACTTGCCATTTATTTGTGCGTTTGCCTGTCTTAATATCCCAAATAGAGACGGTTCGTGAAGGAGCTCCGGTAAGTAAATATTTACCATCATCTGAAAATCGTACAGAACTGAAGATTTCTTGGCGTTGAGTATATTTTAATTTACTGATCAGCTTACCGGTTTTAAGATCCCAAATATTAGCCGACTTTCTACTGTCGGCTGTAAAAGCAAATCGGCCTTTACTATCTAGTGCGACTTTAGATACACGAGTCGGGTGATTGAAACGATAAATAACTTGGCCAGTTTGAGTGTCCCAAACGAGCGCGACAAAGTCATTGCCACCTGAAATAGCAATGCGTCCATTAGGTAGCATATCTACCGAATTTATTTTCTCTTGATGACCCAAAAACTCTAAACGTCGGCCGGTTGCAATGGTTATATGTTCAACTTTTCCATTTGCTTTACCAATGAGTATATATTTTCCCTTATTAGCAACGCTAATATCTCTAATATTTGAATTGCTAACCTGCCAAAAACCTTCGGACTTTCCTGTTTGCATATTCCATAAAGCAAAATCGGTCTTGTTTGCGCTTAATACATAACTATTGTCATCGGCTATATCGGTAAGTAATACTAAATTGTCAGCACTGTTTTGTTGTTGTGCCCAATTGAATTTTAGCGCATTGTTTTTTATATCCCATAAACTAATACCATGGTGAATTGAAGAAATAACACTATATTGAGCATCTCTAGAAATATCAGCAGCATAAGCCCCCTCAACAGCCTGTTGCCAGCGATTTATCGGTATGTTTCCCGCTGGTTGACAACTACTAACGAGTAGTGAAAATACTAATGCTAAGGTTACTGGATGAAAAATTCTTAGGGAAAACAACATTTATTTACTTTTTTCTTTAAGCATTTGCCGTTAGTATAAGACGTTTTTTATTTTATACCAATGCAATTAATGGCTTTACGCTAATTGTGCACTGGTTTTTATAATGATGTTTTTGATTTTTTTTGATTGGAGAATTCTCCAATTCTGTCGTTAAGTGGAGAAATAAATGAAATTTTTAAAACCTACGGTTATCGCCTTAAGTTTAGTTGCCGTTTTTGGTTGTCAACAAGAAACAAAGAAAGAAGAAGTTAAAGCGCCAGAGCTTAAAACTGAAATTCAAAAGCAAGCCTATGGTTTGGGTGCATCTATTGGCATGTACATGGAAAAGAACCTTATTGAACAAAGTAAATTAGGTGTTACTTTAGACAATGACTTAATTGTAAGAGGTTTTGTAGACAGTATAACGGGTAAATCTTTAATTAAAAAAGATGAAGTACAAACCTTGTTAGCAAGTCTAGATAAAACGATGAAAGCTAAACAACAAGAGTTTGCGACTAAAAAAGCAGAGAGTAGCCTTGCTGAAGGAAAGAAATTTCTTGAAGATAATGCTAAAAAAGCAGGTGTAAAAGTAACTGAATCAGGTATTCAATACGAAGTATTAAAAGCCGCGGAAGGAGAAAAACCTAAAGCAACAGATACTGTTAAAGTTCATTACAAAGGTACCTTCTTAAATGGCGAGACATTTGATAGTTCTTATGATCGTGGTCAGCCTGCCGTTTTTCCTTTAAATCGTGTTATTAAAGGTTGGACAGAAGGTGTGCAATTAATGACGGTTGGTTCTAAGTTTAAATTTACTATTCCTGCGGCACTTGCTTATGGCGAAAGAGGAAATCCACCGCGTATACCAGGTAATTCTGTATTGCAATTTGAAATTGAATTATTAGAAATTCAAAAACCTGAACAGCCTGTTGCTGTTGGTGATGAAAAATAAAGAGAAATCTTTGTTAAATTATTTTTTGTTAAAATATAGAAAAGGCTACAAATTCATTTGCTAGCCTTTTTCTTTACAGCAGATATAAAAAAGCTCACCTTAAGTGAGCCTTTGTAAATCTTTAAGTGAGTTAACTAATCAGTATTTTCAACTCGTTCAGGACGTTCCTTAGCTTCTCTAACTTTTAATGTTCTTTGTTGAAATTCTATATCATTTAAAGATGTTATAACATCATCGATATCATCAGTAGATATTTCAACAAAACCAAAGCCACGTCTTTTACCTGTATGCTTATCTTTCATTAAACGAACTGAGTGTACAAAACCGTAGTCAGAAAAAAGTTCACGTACAGCCGATTCATCTGCTCTGTATGGTAGATTACCAACATAAAGAGTTTTAATGTCTTGGTTATCAGATGTCTCAAGACTTGTGGAACCATTAAAAGCATTACCAATAAATGGAGCAAGAAATGCCCCAATAAATAAGCTGATTGATACTGACATAGCATCAGCAGAGATGAAACCTGAAATAAAATAGCCGATAACTGCGAATACAACAGCCACGAGAACAGCCGTTAAAATTTGTGGAAACTTCATAAATATACCTTGATTATTATTGTAAAAAATAAATTGCGATTCTATGTTACCCAGCTTTGAATAATGTGCAACTAGAATGAGTGAAATGTATCTATTTAATCTAATGATTGCAAATATAGCGAATATATAAATGATATAACAATAAATAAAGGTGATTTTAAGTACAAAAAGTTCAAAAATAAAACGATCAAACCAAAAGTAAAAAATAAAGCTTGATCATTTCAACTAATTCTCTAAAATGCGCATCCAGATTCAAGGGGCACCCCAAGAGTCTGTTTTGATAAGTTAACCTTTGTTATTCAGGTAATAGAGGAGAACATAACGTTTTAAAATGGCCGTTTAGTTGTTTGATAAAAACTTTTAAAAAGCTGAAAAAAATGTTGACATCAAAACTTG
>Ga0316202_10001996_pt1 | contig 14175 bp, 7 predicted proteins | sample 3monrhotite_MG_FD_204934 | JGI IMG/M metagenome (GOLD analysis project Ga0316202, IMG submission 204934) | Microbial mat bacterial communities from mineral coupon in-situ incubated in ocean water Damariscotta River, Maine, United States -... | ecosystem: Environmental > Aquatic > Marine >... | reverse complement strand
CCTCAACAAGCTCCTGATAGCGGTAAAAGGTATCTCTTGAGACGCCCATTACTTTACACGCCCTGGAGACATTGCCGAGCTCTTCTGCCAAATTGAGTAATCCGGCTTTGTGTTTAATTATTGGATGGTTAGTATGTAGCATGAGAGTTACCTTTTGTTATTTTGATTTAAAGATTCGACACCTTTATCAAAACGGGTAACTCTCACTTTTGCAAGTGAGTTGTCAGATCAGGTCGGAACTAATACACATTACGATCCAGCCCATCCTCATGTTTCAACTGCCAAGCTTCTCAAGGGTTAGCACACCTTGAAAGGGCTGGTAATGACACTACTACATTTAAGCGGTCCCACCCATCACAGCACTGTAATCGTTTTATTTTCCCAACTTGCAACTATATCCTGCTTATCAGCATTTTTGAACGCCCTTGATTCGTCAAACACAAGAGCAGACGAACCTGAACCCACCGCTTTAAATGAGAGGGTCACCACCGTTCCTCTGCCAGAAATTTCTCCGATCGAACCCAGTCGCGTGATACCGATTACAAGCTGCCCCGGTGTTCCATTTTCTAACGCGACGAGAATTTTGGTTGACTCGAATTTCCCTCTATTGAAGAATGCCCCCTCCTTAGCACTGATGTATTCGATTACACTATGATCGTAGCTAAGATCAAACGCGGCATACGAGACTCCCGCCAAGTCACTCACGTTGATCTCTATCTCGAGAATGTCACCTTGGTTGACTGACTCTGATGAAACCGACATCGAAACGGATGGCACAGTAGGTGGTCTCTGAGTTCCCTCCGGCGAGTCACTACATGCACTAACGAGTAACGACAACATACAGACGAGAACCAACTCACAATACTTCATCAAAACCGGTTTCATATCGTTATACCTCTTATTGGCTTACTGACTTAGCCCGAATTCCGTGGCAATAATGTCAAAGTCTAAGTTGTCGATAATGTTGTCGCCGTTCAAATCCGCGTTCGGGTTCCAATGGTCAGCACCAGGGCTACTTCCAAAGGCCAAGCCAAGCTCTCCAAGATCGAAACCATCCACACGCTCCGAGTCGTCGATGTCACTGACAAGCAAAATCCGTATATGAATATCAACACTATCAGCAACGCTATCACTCACGTTATCACTTACCACTAGATCAAACGAAAGCGTGGCAGGTGCTGATCCCTCTGGTGCGACAAACGTAGGTCGAACGACATTATGCATAGATAACTCGACGGAAGGTCCGAAAGTTTGCCGCCATGTATAACTGAGCGTGTCACCATCGTCATCGCTACTACCACTTCCATCGAGCGTCACCTGAGCTTGTTGTTCTACTTTTTGATCTGGGCCAGCATCGGCGGTCGGTGTCTTATTCACATGGTTCACCGTGATCGTTACGCTGTCCGCACCGCTTTCGGTTTGTCCATCGCTCACCACGAGTTCGAATGTAAGCGTCGCAGATACCGCCAATTCCGGAGCAAGGAAGGTGGGGCGTGCCATCGTCGCGTTGTTTAAGGCAATTGTTGGGCCAGATATTTGCTTCCAAATAAAGGCGAGAGCATCACCATCCTCATCACTACTACCGGTGCCATCGAGTGTCACTAACTTTCCCTCGTCAATATCTTGCACCTGACCTGCATCCGCCACAGGGACACGGTTTACGTTTCGCACCGTTACCACGACGGTCACGGGAACGCTATTCGCTACGCCGTCGTTCACCGTCAGTTCGAACATAAGCATCGCCGGCACAGTTACTTCGGGGGCGTCAAAGGTAGGCTGAGCGACTGAATTACTGGACAGGTTGACCGAGGGGCCGGGGATTTGTCTCCACGCAAAGGTAATTAAGTCGCCATCCGGATCACTGCTGAGAACTCCGTTGAGTATTACTGACGTTCTCTCATCCACTACTTGACTCTGCCCAGCATTTGCTATGGGCACGCGGTTTACGGTGACTTCCACGGTATCGACATCACTTTTTGCTTGGCCATCGTTCACCACGAGTTCGAACACAAGTTGCGTAGGAACCAGTACCTCCGGAACGTCTAAGGTGGGTTCAGCAACCGTAACATCAGATATGTTAACGATAGGCCCGGAAACTTGCCGCCATAAATAGGTGATCGAGTCGCCATCAGGATCGTTGCTTGCGCTTCCATCGAGCGATGCCGTGGACCGTTCATTCACAACTTGATGCGGTCCGGCATCAGCGATCGGTGGCTGATTCACATGCTTGACAGTGATCTGCACGCTATCGGCGTCGCTTTTTGCTTGGTCATCGTTTACCACGAGTTCGAATGCAAGCGTCGTGGATTCCGACACCTCCGGTGCGAGGAAGGTGGGTTCGGCAACCGTAGCATCGGATAGCTCAACAACGGGGCCTGAAACTTGTCGCCACAAAAAGGTGATCGAGTCGCCGTCGAGATCGTTGCTTGCGCTTCCATCGAGCGATGCCGTGGACCGCTCATCCACGACTTGATCTGATCCAGCGTCAGCGGTCGGTGTCTGGTTCACATGGTTGACTGTGATCTCCACGATATCCGGAGCACTGACGTCTTCACTACTATTTGCTACCAACTCAAATGAGAGCACCGTAGGCACAGATATTTCAGGGGCAAGAAATGAGGGTTGGGTGGCTGTCGTGCTGGATAAGTCAACGTAGGGGCCGGAAATTTGCCTCCATAGAAAAGTAAATGAGCCGCCATCCAAATCGGCACTTCCGCTCCCATCGAGCGTCACAAGGGTCCGCTCACCAATATCTTTATTTGGGCCTGAATACGGTAACGCCGAGAAGATCGCATTTGGGCCCCCCGTATACCCCATATCGTTTCTGAACCCATCCTGACCGGGCGGAAAGATATCATCGTATTCTGTACTGGGGTTGCCCGCATCTATTGCCAGCGAGGGTGGAACGATACCGAACAGATCGTTAAAAATCGGATTGACACTGATGTTGCCTACTCCATCGTACCCGTTCCCGTTCTGTATCGCGGAATACGTTGCAGTCACCGTACCGGCAATCTGTGCCCCACTATTGTTATTAAAAAAGAGAATAGAATTCAGCACTTCGACAACACCACCTGCACGATAGATGGCCTGATGGCTGTTATTTGCCATGGTGGTATTGACAATGGTTGTCACGCCTGCAGCAACATAAAGTCCTGCACCTCTACGAACGGGATTACGACCACCAACAAGCTCATTTTCTGCCAGAAGACTATTGCTAAGCAGCATTTCTCCTGACCCTAAGTTCAAAGCCCCTCCATAAGCCCGGCTGGGATCGGGGGTCCGTGAATGTGATCCCATTCGACAGGCATTGCTGATGAACGACGAAGCGACGATTTCGCTACGTCCACCCGAAGTGTATATCGCGCCACCCTGAGCATATCGCCCTCCCTTTGCGTAAATCGTATACGCACGCGCTTCGTTGTCACGAAAACTGGATCGGACAATTCGAGAATTTCCATTCACACGAATAGCACCCCCCACCGTATTTTGTCGAGTGGCCGTCGTACCTGCGTTGTTTGCACGAAATACGCTCTCGGTGACAACGAGTCTAGCTTCTTCCAAACCAGTCGGCCCCACAGAGTGAATAGCTCCGCCGGCGACTTTGGCAAAATTATTGAGGAAGAGGTTGTTGCTGATATGTAAGTCATTAGCCAAAAGCTCAACACGAATGGCACCGCCATACATCGCGGAGTTGTCCTTGAACGTAACGTGATCAAACAAGGGGGTCGACCTGACTAAATGGACTGCACTACTGTTGGAACCCTCAATGCGAGTCCAACGGAACGCGCTGCCATCAATGGCATCCTCGAAAAAGAAACCGCCCCACCCAGAAGTATTGTCCTCTGCGGGTTTGAATACCACCGGGGACGCCTGAGTTCCCAACGAGTGGAGCACTCCGGAGACGACAATCTCGTAGTCACCAGTAACATGAACTTCCACACCCGGCTCAATAGTGAGTTCAGCAATATTTAGATCGCAATCCACCCTAACCGGCGAATCTGCAAGTGACCAAACTTCGCCATACTCAATTAGCCCGCAAGCTCCTTCTGCAGGCATACTGCCGCCACAACTACCATCTAATTTTGGAAAAGCGTTCGAATCTGTATCGTCACAGTCTGTATCGCTAGACACATACCCAAAGGAGCAGTCTGACATAAACACAAAGACCTGCGGATCGCCAAAGCCATCTCCATCTTCATCGCGATAACATGCTGGGTTATTCCAGTGATTAGCTTGTGGACCACCAGTGTATCCCATGTCATTCCTAACCTCGCCCTGACCAGGAGGAAATATGTCGTCGTATTCTGTACTGGGGTTGCCCGCATCTATTGCCAGCGAGGGTGGAACGATACCGAACAGATCGTTAAAAATCGGATTGACACTGATGTTGCCTACTCCATCGTACCCGTTCCCGTTCTGTATCGCGGAATACGTTGCAGTCACCGTACCGGCAATCTGTGCCCCACTATTGTTATTAAAAAAGAGAATAGAATTCAGCACTTCGACAACACCACCTGCACGATAGATGGCCTGATGGCTGTTATTTGCCATGGTGGTATTGACAATGGTTGTCACGCCTGCAGCAACATAAAGTCCTGCACCTCTACGAACGGGATTACGACCACCAACAAGCTCATTTTCTGCCAGAAGACTATTGCTAAGCAGCATTTCTCCTGACCCTAAGTTCAAAGCCCCTCCATAAGCCCGGCTGGGATCGGGGGTCCGTGAATGTGATCCCATTCGACAGGCATTGCTGATGAACGACGAAGCGACGATTTCGCTACGTCCACCCGAAGTGTATATCGCGCCACCCTGAGCATATCGCCCTCCCTTTGCGTAAATCGTATACGCACGCGCTTCGTTGTCACGAAAACTGGATCGGACAATTCGAGAATTTCCATTCACACGAATAGCACCCCCCACCGTATTTTGTCGAGTGGCCGTCGTACCTGCGTTGTTTGCACGAAATACGCTCTCGGTGACAACGAGTCTAGCTTCTTCCAAACCAGTCGGCCCCACAGAGTGAATAGCTCCGCCGGCGACTTTGGCAAAATTATTGAGGAAGAGGCTGTTGCTGATATGTAAGTCATTAGCCAAAAGCTCAACACGAATGGCACCGCCATATGATGCAGAGTTATTACTAAATGTCACATATTCAAAGATAGGTGACGACCTGATAAGATGGACCGCGCTGCTAGTTGCACCCTTAATTTCAACCCATTGGAATACACTCCCATCTGGCGCATCTTCGAAATAAAAACCACCCCAGCCCGTAGTATTATCATCCGAGGGTTTAAACACTACCGGAAACTCTTCTGTTCCCCGCACGTTTATTTCGCCGGCTACAACAATCTCGTAATCACCAGTAACATGAACTTCAACACCCGGCTCAATCGTGAGACTGGCTACATCTAGATCGCAGCTCACTCTAACCGGTGAATCTGCAAGTGACCAAGCTTCTCCTTGGTTAATCGAACCACAAACGTCAGTTGCTGCTTTTGCACTACCCCATAGGAGGGTAAGAAGTAACGCAATCAAACACATCGTTATCAAGCTTAGTGCTGCTAGATCACGTGCTTTACAAAAGCTGCTTCTCTCCTTGGTAGTCATGCCATCTATATGCCTTCCGGAGTACTTTGCAGTTCCAGCTTCACTGTTTTGCATCATAATCCACCGTCCTCTTGTGTAATGATGTCTTTGCATTTACTACTTCAGTAGTTATGCCCTCTTAAATCATTTTATTCCTATCAGCTGATTCGCAACGTCGATAGCCAGTGATCCGCGAGGCTACCTAATACGCATGCCAAAGCATGCGACAGGCGTTGATACAACAGCAAAACTATTCGTGGGAAAAAGGGTAAAAATAACGGCGGTAAATCTAAACGACTTCATAATTCCTCCCTGAATCTGTAGTGTGTGTGATCTAGTGGGTAGCTTTTTCTAGGAAATATTGAACAACGTAAAAACCATGCAACAGGCAGGCCATTATCATAAGATGCTGTTTAATATATGATATTTTGAATTTATTTTTACATAGCAAAAGAAACTGTAAAATTATTCGACATAAATAACAGTTATTCGCTCATTAAATTGACTCTAATGATTTGTGATTTCAAGTTATACCTCCTCCCGGAGAATCATGTGCTACGGTAGGTTGCAATAAGGTGAAACCTTCGCGAGGACGATGATGAAAATGACCACCATGGGCGTCAAGCTAAGTGAGAATGTGCGAGACCGACTCAAATTATTGGGCACGGCCAAAGAACGAACCCCTTACTTAGCTATTAAAATTAGCACCCAACTGCCCCTTGGTTAAGCCACCACGAACTTCTTCGACGTCGTCCGCTTTGCCTAATTTGATCCAGCCGTATTTGGTACTCTTTGAGATTTTTCTCCAATCTCTTCAGCTTGTGTTCATTACGTTGAAGTCGATAATTTACGTCATCATAATTGTCTACAGATCGAAATCTTTAGATTCCTGATAATACTCAATTAATTTCTTTAAGTAAGACATCTTTCATAGTCTCCCATTTAGACATAATTTCATTACGAGATTCCCATGGATGTTGATCAATCACATACAACATACTTAATTCAGAAACAGCAAGGTCTACTTCCCGGGTTATGAAGGCTTCAACTAGCCTAAATTTTGGTGCACGGGTATCGTTAAACACCTTAGACAAAACAACCTGATTAAAGCTTTCTATTTCAAGTGAAATAAAGAGTCGCATAGCAATATATTCAGCCTTAGATAATGACTCAACTTCAGCAATAGATAAATCTAACAGACACCCCGTAGGATTTATTACCATTGCTTGAATTTCATATTTGGAACTTTGTCCATATGGCACGTACAATACAACATTTCCATCTTCCCAAATAATGTATCCAGCCTCCCTCAATGCTTTAATATATGCACCTTGGTAATCTACATTGTGATCCCAATAAGCTTGACTAACCTTAATTAGATGCTCTGAAATATTTGGATTTTTTTGTGCCATGCCCCACACTTGTTTGTGTATATGCGGGATACTTGCTCCAGCCGAAGACTGTGTTTTACTCCCCAAGATAAGATGTCGCACAGTAGAATTAAATCCAAATAATACTCCTGCCACATCTTGTGTATTTGTATGATTTTGTACGAAATCATACATCATAAGATTTAATCCATTAATCTGTTTATACGATAGTTTTTCCCAAGAATGCACTGGCTCTTCTATTATAACTAGATAGTGAAAGTTTGGCCCAAATGGAAAATCATTAGCAATAACACTTGCCCCATATTTTTTCTCTTTATCCAAAGAAGAAAGTTTTCGCCTCTCCATAAAAATTTTATCACAAAAAGGACACATACTTTTTTGCATTGTAAGTGGGGCGTTAGGGTTTCTTGAAATTAATCGTTCGATTTTTCGCTTAGATTCGTCACTCCATTCTGATAATTTGCTAACTTTATTCCACAAAAAACTGAGCGATTCCTCTGTTGAGAGGATTTCGGCAAGTGTCATGCATACCCATTCTTGGTCAATTGGTAGAATTTTTAGCTGGTCTATGGGAATGTCCCCGCTAATAGCCCCAGGTTTTGCACTTGGCCTTTTTGAGCGTAATCCACCTATTTGAATGCCATAGGGTCTCAACGGGTCCATTATATAAAAAACATCGTTTTTTACCTTAAGGAACTCTTTGCCTTGATTATCTTTGTATGCGGATACCTCATCAGACATATAAGGCTCATGGCGTTCTACAGCAGATGGTATATTTGACTGCACCCAGCCATCTGTTGTATCAAGACGCCGTAACAAAAAGACACCGCTATCGCCGCATGGTCGAAAAGAAACATAAAAATCAAGTCCTGGTACGGGAGTTTCAATGGCAAGATCACCGAAGTTCCATCCTTTACCCACAACGTTTGCTCTTATGAGATGCTCCATTGGCCCTTGAATGCCAATCATATTTTTAACGCCGTTTACTACTTCACATAAAGAGCTATCTGCTATCGTAGTTTCATTGACATTTAGTTGTGTGCATTGACCGAGCTTGAATCTAATTCCGCCATTTTCGCCATCAAGACTTACTTGGAGTAATTTTGATAACTCCTTCCCAAGGGCTGCTTCCCCACGAACCCATTCAGAATTTCTTGTATTTTTAGACCAGAGTACCAAAACACATTGAGCTGCATGTATCGCTTTCTCAATTTCAGATGCATAGTCAGAAGAATCACGACTTATCTTGTTGTCCCACCACACTCTGATCCCATGATCATCAAGCTTTGATTTAATTTGATTCGCAAATTCATCATCATCTCTTGAATAGCTTAAAAAAACTTCAACATGCATTTGTTTTCTCCATTTTTATATGGGATACCAAGTATTTGTTATGATGTTGATTTTTAACTTTAAATAGTTTGTTTGGATAACAGTCTCTTTATTAAGCCTGATTATTTGCTATGTGGTACTAATAAATGATTACTCTGTGTTGGTGGCTGGCATTGTTATTCCTCTAAGCATGTTAAATCCTCTACATCATCCATATCTGCAAGCATTTGCGTATAAATACAAAGAATTGCTTGAAGCTCCATTAAATCTTCACGGAACTCTTTACAGTTTTCAGGGGTTTGAAAAATCCACAAAGATTACGATCGTGTGAGGTATAAGCCATAATACGATCTTCCGGATCAGTCGTTTCGGGATTAAACAATTCACCTTCGCGAAAATAACTAGTCCACATCATATAGAAAAAAACCCAAAGAATCCCATTCCTTCGCCAGCTGAGGAATTTACACTTTCCGGTCTCGCTGCCTCGCTACTCCGAGTGCATATTTTTCCTCAGCAGTTAGAGGTCTGTCTGTTGGTATTTGAAAAGGCATATCATTCTCCCTTTTTTCTTTAAACCACTTTTTAACTACCGTTTGCAATTTTCACCTCTGCATTTCTGATCGTGTATTTATTACAATCTAATATTTTTAGAACGGAGATTCATTAAAGCGATATGTAATCGCAACAAATGGGCTTTTACGATAGACATCCTCTGTCAAGGCATCATCGCCTAGATCACTGCCTGCATCTTCTCCTTCCTTATATCGGCCATCTAAACGTTTACGTTTGTTGACAATTAATCCGATGGAGATTCCTAAGTTTCGGTTAAAAATAACATTGCCACCCACCATAATTGCTGGGTTTGTTAGATCAATACCTAATCCTGCTGTAAATCCATATGTCAGCCCTGTACCTTTATCTGGCATCCAAGAGAAAAACACACTCGGTGTGAGTGACAGACCACTGTGGTCTTCTTTTCGGGTAACAATATAATTACCTGCACCATCGTCTTTAGTGTAGTAATCTTCGTTATCATCCTTGGTAAAAACGAACCCAAAAGTTGTATCCCAGTTTCCTGGCGATCCTGTTGTAATTATTTTCTTCCAAGGTTCTCCTATTGGCTGGCTTTTTTTGCCATTCTCAACTTTATATCGCGTTGTCAATAACGTTAATTTTTTCCCAGACGGCAACGATTTGGGAATATTAGACACTTGTAATGAATTATTATTGGCTAATTTTTTTATTTTATTGATTAACGTAACACAGGCAGCTTGGTCATCCTCATCTAGCTCTTTGAGTTTATTATAGGCATGATTTATTGCTGTTTTTGCTTTTTCCTCTGACATATTTCTATCAGAGAGATTTTTATGTATGGGTATTAACTTTGTTTCACAAGCCTTTGGAGGAACCACAGGTACCTGCACCTCTAGCACCTTATCTCCACTTTTTACCTTTCCAATTGTTAGCGCCGGTATTTCTACAGACTCCACGAAAAAAGTAGTTTCATATAAACCTGAAGGCGCTGTATTAATAAGCTTATAACTAAACTCCTCACCCGAATTTACTACTGTTGGGCTTGGCTTCTTTTCATCAGAGATCAAATCAATTTTAATTTCTTCTTTTGCTGAAACGTTTATAGATGCTGTAATTAGTATTAATGCTATAAGTAGGTTTTTCATATTATGTATATCCTTATTTTTGTTGTTTATAACTCTTATTGTTTTATGAATTCCTGAATGACCATTTATTCCAATGTTCTAATTCTGTGATTGCTAATATTTTTTCCAAAGCACAGCAATACGGCTCCAAACGCATATATCCCTCCAAATGATTCAGGCTTCCTTTTGATATCGAATTGTAGCTTCTCGAGAATCAGTGCTCCTGTAACATCAGTTTTGATCTTGGGTGGTACTGTTCGATAATTGTTTGGCGCTCTCAATACAGTTCATCCATCTTCATACTTAACTTAGGCTCCATAAACAATTAATTAGTACCAGAAAACATAATTCAGGCAAAGTGCATGTTCCTTGCTATGCGTTGTTTGTTCGCGCACCACACAACATATCTCATCCTATTTATGATTTAGGATTGGGAAGTAATTTTTGAGATGGGATGCCAAGTTTATTTTCTATTTTCTGCTTGGCCTTGAAGTCAATAGAATGCATGGCACAGTGGTTAACAATAAGGAATTTTAATACTTTCTTTGACGTTTCTGAGAATCTGTCATTTTCAATTTCAATTTCATGAACAATATTATTAATCTGTATATTTTTGTTGTACCACATTAATACCCCATGTTTTACAAGAAAAGAAGCTGGTGTATTTTCTTTGTCGCAAACTTTTTCTATTACTTTTGTGAGCTTATCTGAACCCAATGAATGAACAATTTTAGTTATCAGGCCATATATAAAAAAGAAATTCATATTACAAAATATTACTTTTGATAACTTTTTTAGCTCCTCATTGGATGGCATTCTTTCTTTCTTACCCTCCGCTTTTCTTCGCTCTCCCTTTTCTTCAATAATTTTTCTTACTTTATTTGAAATAAAATCAATAACCTCATCCTCATCATTTTCCACTATTACAAGAAAAGAGGTTAAAATACGAAGGTGAACTTTCATTCCCTCTTCGAATATTTCTTCAAGGCGTCTTTTTTCTAACGATCCAGCACGATTTTTTATAATTCTCCCCATAACCTCTACAGTTTTGATGCTTCTCCTTAACTCGACCTCTAAATCATCATGGTTCTGGATATCTTTCTCATGGGTATCCCTTAGTATCTGATCTTCCCTGTCTTGCATTTTCAAGCGTTGCGATCTTTCTTTTTCTGGTGTTGCAGCTGCATGCGGTAACACTTCATTGATAATTACATCTACTTGTTCATCAAGGAACTTTATCTCATCCCTATTTAATGTTGCTGGGGCATGCATTTCAAATAGGCTGGATGCATTAAGCATAATTTCATCTAAAATATATCCATTTTTCGAATGGTGTGAAATAAATATCGCAATATATGCATTCTCGTCTTTATGGAGGCTCTGTATTATTGCATCTACTATTTTTTTATTATCCTTAATATGTTCCGAAAGGTATTTAGCAACAAAATAATAATACAGATATGAATAGCAAAAACAGTAGTTACCACAACTATCATTAACGATTATGTGCGTTTTTTGGAGTTTATCTAATAAAATATCCTTTTTTATTGGCAGATTATATTTATCTAAATAGCCTCGCATGAATGTATTGAATTCGTTTTCTGATAGCTCTTCTTTTTTTAACGTGTAAAAATAAAAAGAGAACTCGGTAAGAAAATTAATATAAGTGTCTATTTCTTCATTATCCACACCTTCTTTTCTCAGATACAAATAAATTAGAGCCTGATAACAATAACCTTGTGATGTTATTTCCTGATCAAGTGATTTCCCATACGCCTCATAAGTACTTATAACTGTTAAAACAAAAAATGGATATGCTGGCATAATTCCGCTACCAATTACTTTACCCAATGAATTATTTACTAGTTCAGTCGTTTTATCGATCTCACGATATTCATTGTTTTTCCAATTTTTATTGTATTCGGTTAAATGGATCCATTTTTTTATCAGATTGTTCCTTAATGAGGGATTAAGCTCTTTTATCTTAAAGTGGGTATAGGATTGAATAATGCTTTCATCTTTGATGTTCAGGCCAAATATATCATCAACAATAACAATTTGGCGTTGATAGACGGACAAACTGCGTATGTTTTTCTCTTTGTTTTTTGCGAAATGAAAATCATCGACAATTGGAATTATTCGGTCTTTTACTTCATCTATTCTTATTCCTTCATATTGTTCGGTAAATGCGGAAACCATTTTATTTTCTATCTTCCCCAAAAACGTGGCAGCTTTATCCGATAGATATACAGGAAAATAATTCCATTCTCTTAGGTTAATGAATATTTTCTTGCACAGAGTTGTTTTGCCAGACTGATTTTCTCCAGCAATAAGGACTTTTGAATAGTTTAAAATGTTATTTATCAATGTTTCTGAGCTTACGCTTTTTTCATACTCTCTAATGTCATCATATTTTTTCAAGTCAGGGAAAATAAATATGTCATTTAAAGTAACTTTCTCTTTTTTAGAATGAGCCTTTGTTAGCATCTCAGCATTTTCTAAAAACGACAAAAAAGATTCATTAATTGTGACATTTTTAATTTTTGATTCTAGATTAATAACTGATTTTAATCCTTCATATACATTATTCCAGGCATCGCTTGAATTTGTATATTTATTTATCGCTTTGCCATCTGTTGGCAAAGCCAATAATGAGGTAATGCTCTTGTCATCTAACCAGCCGCATGCAGATAAGATAATTGGAATAACAGCAACTTTCCTGCTTTCCTTTAATTCTAGAGCTATTGTTTTTTCTTTTAGACATGCGGGGGAGGAAAGAAAATTGGCAGATATAAATAGGCATATTATGTCAGCATTTTCAATATTATTATCAATGCTGTTCTGGAACTCTTGGCCTGCCAATATCTTGCGATCGTACCAGGTGCCAATTAATCCATTATCTTTTAGTGGATAAATGTGTTTTCTGAACTCATCTATATAATCTTCATCAAGATGAGAATAACTAATAAACAAATTCAATTTATTCATGTTGCTATTTTTCCTATTATGAAATCTACCAAATGGCGAAAATATCCGTCCCACAATCCCTGCAAAGGCTAACTATAAATCCAAGGTATCGATGTCATAAAGTAGGCATGATCTCGTATAAACGTGTCAGATTCATTCATCCTTATTTCCTATATAGCTAATTAAAATGGATTTTTTACTCTTGAAAAGAGAGTATTAAACACTTTCTCCAACTCGGCTTCCTGCGGTCTCACTTTACGCTCCAGAGTCCGCTTTTGTTTGATCCCTGTAACGGTCATCAAATCTTTCCATCCGCATCCATTTTCATAGAGCCCTCGTACAAAGCTGTCACGAAAACTCGAGGGCGTTGCACCATGCAAACCAGTTTTCTTGATCATTCGTTTAAGTTGCTCGTTCATAGATCGTGGTTGGTATTCACCGGAGCCTGCTTTACGTGGTGATAGCTTGTAAGGCTCACCTCTATCATTCAAAAAGAATTTACTCTCAGAAGATATCCCCCGATATGAAGACAGATTGGATACCCCTATCCCCTTAGTAAGCCGCCATCCAATATACCCCTCGAAGAACGGTAATACATGATCTTCCGTGTGACACTCCCTTGATGTGCCGTTGAAAGCAATGTGGCCAGGTAGAACCCAGACCCGCAGGAATTCCCCGTCTTCAGCGAGCACGTCTTTCACTGAAAGCATGGATAGCTCATATGAGGTTAACCCCCAATACACCGCCCCCATAATCAACGCAGCATTTCTCCGCCCAAAGGGTGATGCCGCGTTGTTGTCCAGTAGCTGCTGAATATCGCTTTCAGTAAATAGTCTTTCGGTTGCCATAATTCCGTCAGTTCGTTTGCCACGAAACAACATTATTTATTGTTATGTGGTCTTTTATAGACCGGTTTGTCTAATAGTGCAATGCGCAATATTTGTACAATGTGACACTATGAGTGCCGATTTATAGTCTTGATAGGACTCGAGCCTGTATGGCTACTGACTTCATTGGAATATTCTCTTCATGCCAGCCCATTGTGAATGTGGAATAATTCTCTAATGAAATAATGATATTGCGACAATTGTCCGATATAATAAGGACAATCGTCAATATCTGGAGAATATCTATGTTAGCGGAAAAAGACATCACCGATGCACTGGGTGGGCCGAAGTTGCTCGGCAAGCAGGCCAGAACCGTCCTCGACCTGGCCGACCTGATCCAGCAAGGGT
>Ga0316202_10001993_pt1 | contig 14178 bp, 7 predicted proteins | sample 3monrhotite_MG_FD_204934 | JGI IMG/M metagenome (GOLD analysis project Ga0316202, IMG submission 204934) | Microbial mat bacterial communities from mineral coupon in-situ incubated in ocean water Damariscotta River, Maine, United States -... | ecosystem: Environmental > Aquatic > Marine >... | reverse complement strand
AGGGTATGTCCGACGGTCAGCGCGGCATTGTGAATAAAGCAGCGAACGTATCTCCTACGTCTCCAAATCAAGGACAAGCACCTAATGGACCTGACCCACTGACTCAGCAACTAAAAGAAGCGCTGGGGGTGAATAAGGGAGGGTTCGGATTTATCTAATTTTTAAAAAACAAATATTATGGCATTTGGAGCGCCCAATAATGTAGCAGACGCAACCGTAACAGGTGGTGGTCTGCAAGCAACGCCACAGAACTATGTTTCTTTGGCAACTTTAATTGATCCCACGAAGCCCGACGTGAGAGATCTTTATGTACAAACTTATGGTGATCAGGGCATCACTGGATTCTTGGAGCTCACGGGCGCTAAGAAGAACGCGGGGACATCTGATGAAGTTCAATGGTACGAAGAGGGTCGTCTGCACAAGACTGTAAGCGGTATGTATGACGTATCCGCAAACAAAATTTTTCTTGAGGGGAATGACCTTTCTAGCGCAAACACCGAAACAATTGCTCGTGTAAACGACGTTCTTTTGTCTTCAGCGGGACACAGACTTTTGGTTACAGGTGTAACAGACGACACGGATGCCGCCACGACCACAAACCGTCACGCACTGCTTGTGACTGACCTAGGTAAGACAGATTCCGATGCCGACGAAGGAACGGATGGTGCAGATGGTACTTTTGCGCCTGCTACTTTCGCTATCATCGGAAATATGCACGCTCAAGGGACTGAACAACCTACTGCTTTCTACCAAACTGGTTTGATCAAGCGTACCAACCCATATATCATCACTAAGGAGATGTACGAAGTGAGCGGCTCTCAAGCCACTAACATCGGCTGGTTGAACGTGAACGGTCAATACATGTGGTACTTGAAGAACGAGATGGATGCTCGTAAGCGCTTCATGAACGAGAGAGAAATGATGTTGTTGTATGCTGAGGCAAATAACGGAGTTTCCGTTACTGTCGGCGGTAAGTCTATCGTTCCTTCTGAAGGTTACTTCGAAGCTGTTGAAAAGAGAGGAATCACTGTTGCTGGCGAAGCTTCCGCTTTTGCTGATTTTGATCCAATTCTTCTTCAGTTAGACAAGGAGGGGGCTTCTTCTGAGTACGCTATGTACTTGAACAGATCTCAGTCTTTGAAAATCGACGACATGTTGGCTGCTGGTGTTGGAGCCGAAATTACTGCTGGTTTGGCTTCTCAGTTTGGTGCGTTTAATAACGATAAAGACATGGCCGTAAACCTTGGCTTTAAGTCGTTTACTCGCGGTGGATATACTTTCCACAAGCACGACTGGAAACTGTTGAACGACCCAACATTGGGTGGTATCGGCGGACCTACTGGAGCTATGATTCCAATGACTCAGGTTGCTGATGCTAACACTGGTGTTAAGTCTCCAGCCTTGGAGATGAACTATAAGGCTGCTGGCAACTACTCACGCGAAATGGAGCACTGGGTAGAAGGCGGTGGAGTTCTCGGACACGTAACTAGCGGTAAGGATACCGTTAAGTTTAACTATCGCTCTGAGTGCAACTTGGTGACTCGTGCTGCTAACCAGCACGTATTGTTTCAAGGATAATACCTATCGGTAATCGAGGGGGCTGGGAAATGCCTAGCCCCTTCTTTTATCTCTTTTTTTTAATTTCAATTTCATTCAATCATGCCTACACAAACAAAGAAGTCGCCTGGACGACCAAAGAAAATTCAGGAATCTCCTAGAAAGCCTAAAATCAGAAGAGTAGAAAATTCTACCTCTGCACCCGCTCACTATAAGTCTGTTCGATCAAAAGCCGTTCTTATGCTTATGCAGAGCGGAATTACAGTATTTGACGAGGAGTCTAAAAGAGTTAGAGAGATCCGATATTGCGAGAACGAACACTCTATATTTAAGGAAGAGCAAGGTGAGTTTTCGGTAAAAACACCCGTTATATTTACGATGGGAAACCTTTTGGTTCCTTCAAACAAGCCAAACCTTCAGGCCTATTTAGAAGTTCATCCTGACAATAAAGCTAACGGAGGAAATGCTTTTTTTCTCGTTGACGTTGTTGAGAACGTGGAGAAAGATATTAGCCAAGAGTTTTTGGTTAACGATGCAATTAACATGCTCAGAAATAAAGAGCTTGACGAGCTTCTATCTGTTGCCTTAGCTTACGGGATGGACGTTAATCGTGCAACCTCAGAGATTAAGCATGATCTCTTGCAGAAGGCTAAGAAGTCACCGAAGGTATTCATCGAGTCATTCGACAACCCAGTAGTGGCTATGAAGTCTAAGATTAGACAAGCAATTTCTTACCAAATTATTAAAGCAGACAACGATGGAGTTAAGTGGTTTGACACTAACAAGCATATTGTATCCGTGCCTGTTGGACAGGATCCTGTTGACGTTTTTGTTCGTTATTGTATGACCGAGGCTGCTGCCCCCGTCGTAGCCGAGATCGAGCGACAACTGGACTAAACGTAGTTATATATGGACAGGAAAGGCTCCCAAAAAGGGGGCCTTTTCTTTTTCGTATATTTGCTTCATGGCAAAGACATTCGGAGCTAGCTCAATGACGGTATTCAACACCCTGAAGGACCTTGCTAACAAGGACCAGCAGGGCTTTGTTACTGAGGTTGAATTCAACAGGTTTGCCCAGGTAGCTCAGCTAAACATATTTAACGGTCTATTTGACGAGCTCAAAGATGCTCAGCGTATGTCAAGGGCTGGGTTCAACCCTTCCAGGGACAAGTCTAGGACCAAAAGAATTTTGGAGGACCTTTCCGCGTTTTCTACAAAGATTGTTTTAGGTAAAACAAACGAGGTTTTTAATGTGTCCACAGGGCCTAGTGCTGACCCAATGGCTCGGCTGATTAGCATAACGACTGCTGGGTCGATTCAGCTTGATCAGTCCACAAAGAAGCCCATCGAGGTATGTTACGATGAGGAGAAGCTAGAGCGTATCCTAATAAGTGATTTGAGCGCACCTACAGAAGACTTTCCAGTAGCTTTAATATCTGAGGATATACACGTGTTCCCTACTAGCATTAACAAGATTGAGGTGCGTTACTACAAGTACCCAGAAGGTAGGTCTGCTGATACAGGGGCTAGAGTAGGTCAACAACCTTCTGTGTATGATTCATCTTCAGGGAGTCCTGCTGTCATAGACTTTGAACTTCCAGAGCACTACACTTCCGATTTAGTTTACGAGATAGGAAAGATGGTTGGGGTCAATCTTAGAGATACAGACATAGTTAATTACACTGGTCAGGAGATGCAGGCTAGAAAACAATCTGAGACATACTAATGGCTAGAAATACAGTACCCTTAAACCAGATTATAAACGACTTCATCATTACTATGGGTGAAGACGACTACGCTGGCAACGCTTCTGACACTCAGATTAGAACTCACGCCCTTAGAGGTATTCGAGAGATGGGTTTTGATATGTCCAAAAAAATTAGATCCCTAGCCTTAACTATAAACTCAGCAAACAACACTGTGGAGCTTCCAGATGACTTTGTTGACTGGAATAAGATAGGCGTTGTAGGTGGTGATGGACTTGTATATGTTCTTGGTGAGAATAAAAATATAAACTACTCTCAGGCTTATCAGGATGGTCACGGTATAAAAGTAACAGATTCAGATGACGCTGCCGACTCAGATGGAGACGGAGTATTTGACAGAATTGAAGACAAGACTCCTACCGCTGGTTCATTCAACTCAAATGGATTCAACTCAACGGTATTTAGAGATCACTACTACGGTAATCAGAACGCTATTTACGGAGCTGGAGGTGGTAGATACAGAGGTGAGTTTAGAGTGAACCTAGACCAGAATAGAATTGAGATTAGTCCTATTTCTGGCGTTTCAGAATTAGTGATTGAGTATGTGGCTGACGAGGGACGCTCTAAGAACCCTTCGGTTCATGTTTACCTTGAAGAGGCACTCATGTCATACATGTACTACAAGATCGTTGAACGTAAGGCCTCTGTGCCAGCCAACGAGAAAGCTAGGGCTCGTCAGGAGTACTACAACGAGCGTAGAAAGGCTAACGGGCGTATCAAGTCCTTCACGAAAGAGGAGGCTCTGAAGACGATTAGAAAGAATTACAAACAGTCACCTAAGTTCTAATGGCGATTGATAAAATGATACCACGCTTCCTCGTCAGTGATGAGGACGAGCGTTTGCTGAAAGAGGGTGCCATGACGGATGCCCTCAATGTTTCTATTTCTGAAGACGGGGATGGTAGTGAGGGTGTTGTCAAGAACATGAAAGGTACTATAGCGGCCACTTCAGATGACTTCTTGTTTGACCCAGGGACTGAGGGGTTAGGCGAGGTTTTAGGCAGTGTATCTGATCCTAGCCGTGGATTTATATACTTTTTTGTGGGTAGGTCAAGCGGAGCATTAGATGATGCTATATATCGTTACAATACAACTGACGACACTTACGTACAAGTTATTAAAAACAATTCTGGACTAAACTTCCAGCCTGGAGCATTCATAAAGGCAGATTTAATAAATATTGACCTTAATCAAGATGGAAGCGTTAATACAATTATATACTTCACGGACAACTACAATCCGCCAAGAAAGATAAACGTAGATAGGGCAATTGCAGGTGACTACAGTGTAGGGGGGAGGTTTAAGGAAATAATTCAGACTATAAAAGCTGCAAACAATAAGTTTCCTTTAGTTTCTTTTGATACGGACACATCCTTTGGGCAGAACAACTTTAACACCGAGGCTTTTCAATTTGCGACTCAAAACATATTTGAGGACGGTGAAGAGTCGGCTATTTCCCCTTATTCCGAACTTGCTGTATCTCAGTCCATGTACTTGCAGTCTATGGAAACAGACAACGCAATTTCTATGCTTTCTGAAAATGTCTGCCTTATAGATACTCAGATAGACATTCAGAGACCAGATTTAAAAAAGGTTAGACTCCTTTGCAGGAGAGGAAATGACACCTCGTTTTTTGTGGTTGATGAGTTTGACCCTAGCGCCAACCTTACAAGAAACTTTTTTGGTAGCAACATAACAATATATGATGCCTCTACATCTGTGTACAGGTTTTATAACAATGTGCTCGGAGCCACTGTAGATCCATTGACTGTTGATAAGCTGTATGATAACGTCCCTCTTATCGCTCAGGGACAGGCTGTGGGTGGAAACAGGTTGTTCTATTCTAACTATGTAGAAGGTAGGGACAATGTACCCACCAACGTAACTATAATACCTAAGTACTCTTCATCGACAGATAAATCCGAGAGCTTTATACCAATAAGCGCTGTTACAGACGTTATAAGCCAAACAACCTCTGTCCCATCTAACCAGATAAAGATTGATCTCCTCGGAGGAACTGCTTTTGATAATCTTGTGAGTGGTCAGGGGACAGCTGACGGAGATACAGTGGTTCCAGCTGGCACCATTATAGATATCTCTTTTAGATACGACACTGATTTTACTCTATCTTTAGAGGATAGCGCCTCTGTTTCAAAGCCTGTGCTCACTTTCGACGTTACGATTACTGGATTACCAGTTCCTCCCAACAATATCCCTTCGGGGATTGCTTTTGGTCAAATTGAATCAAATTCTGATGTGGTTTTTAGCCGACCCGCTTCTACGGCATCGGATCAGCAGACGGTCTCTATCCGTCAGGTAGTGTCTCAAGATACAGCCATTAAAAACCTTGTTGCTCCTATAGACGAAAAGATTTCTATCATAACTAAAGAGTATAATTACTACATAGATCAAACCCTTGTAGCGTCAATTGGAGGAGGCTTGGACGATGACGGTAATGTTTTAGCACTTCCAAACGGCCTTGAGCTAGAAGCGGATGGAAGGGTTGTAGTGGATATTGAATTCAACGACACGCTAGTAACCGCAACCACATCAAGTTGCAATATATTAATAAACCCTAAGGTAAAAAACATAAGAATACCAGAAGGGCTCGGAGGTGCTAGGCCAAAGAAATCAAACACAGACCCACCGATCTATATTGTTTCAACCAGTCCTGAATCTATTTTAGACTGCTTTAATTCTGGATCAACTGACACGCAGACACATTCCAATATAGACGCTGATTATGTTCACGATGAGGTCGCTACGGCAATTATAAAATCTGCTAAACCTACCTTTAAGTCAGGCAGTACTCACAGCTTTGGAATCGTGTATTACGATAAATTTAACCGTTCTGGGTTTGTTAATGAGTTGGGGTCTTGTTATGTTAATACAATTCCAGAGAGAGCGGCTGACTCTCAGGGTCTTGGTCCAGCCTCTATAGAAATAGCTTTTCCAACAACAGATAATGGGGGTTTTAATCCTCCCGATTGGGCTGATAGGTATCAGATAGTTTATGCTGGCGCTGATTCTATTTCTGATTACGTACAGTACACTACAGGTCCTGCTTTTTATGCTTCCACTGAGGAGGAACAAAACACTAACGCCGAACATAAAACCGACACTGGCAATAAGCGTATATATGTCTCTTTAAACAACCTAGAGGATTATAAGACAGAGAAGGGGGCTCTAAGAGACTACTCTTTTACAAAGGGCGACAAGCTAAGACTTATAAGCAGAAGGAACGATACTGACGACAATACATTGTACGAAAGGGCGAATGACGGGTCGCCTATCGAGTTTGAGGTGGTAGACACGGTTATAATGTCACATACGGGTACTACGGGTACTATTAGTGCCTCACCAACAGAGCCCATAAACATTAATGCTGATCCTACTCATTCCGATGCTGAATTTGAAGACAAGCACGCAGGTTTCTTCTTAGTTCTTGAGTCGTCAAGGATTAACGGAGGCGAGGTTGACAGTAATGGAAACGCTGTAAGGTACGTAGGGTATGACTGGGGTGATGTAAGTGGATACAACCCAACAAGTGGAAACTCATCAATGGATGGCTCAACCTCTATAAATCATTGGGGTAAGCAAACGGTTGTAGAGATATATACCCCTAAAAAAACCACATCGGAAAAAGTATACTACGAGATAGGTCAAGGGAGGAGTGTCGGCTCAAAAAACCCAAGCATAAACGCTCACGGAGCAAGCATCACTATTACAAATGGAGATACCTGGTTTAGACCTGTAGAGTGTAAAACCGCTTTACACCACAACGATACAGACAACACTATAGACATAAGCGGCGCCTCTGCTTGGGAGTATAGGTCTCGTTATGACCTTTACAAGTACAAGGCTTTTTTCTTAGAGTCTAATAACATTACCGACAGGATTGAATCTAAAATCTGGAGTAAAGGCAGAGCACACGTTCCGTTTAAGAAAGCTTCGGAGGTTAGGCGTTTAAACGGGATCACCTATGGGGATGCATACGCAGAAGACGTAGCTAATCTCTCTTTATCTTCGTTCAACCCTTCACTAGGCAACTTCGACAGCCTTGAATCTAAGTTTGGCGCGATCAACTACATAGGCAACTATAACGACAACTTAGTAGCTCTTCAAGAGAATAAGCTGTCTGTGATCCCTGTAGGTAAGAATATCATTCAGTACGCAGAGGGTAGCGGAAATGTAGCTATCTCAACCAATGTACTAGGGCAAGCTAGATATTCTTCAGGAGACTATGGTTGCGGAGGACACCCAGAGGCTGTTCTTATTCAGGATAACGATGTGTTCTTTGTAGATGAGTCTAGGCAAGCGGTAATGAGGCTAGGAGGTGAGCAGCTAGCGCCTATATCGGAAAAGAATATGTCTTCTTTCTTTGAGGACTTCTTCACCAACAGTCATACTAGGTATGTAAGCGGATACGATCCGAGGATTAGCACCTACTTCATTACTGGTTTAGGTGGTACAGCAGAAACCGTAGGTTATGACGTAGCTAGAGGTGTATGGCAGAGCAAGTACAGCTTTACGCCCGATGTGTACGCCAATCAGAATAACATGCTGTATAGCGCTAAATACACAAGCGGTAATAATATTTTCTGGAGGCATGATGATGATGTAACTCCGAATAGGAACACCTTTTATGGTACCGCATATCCCTCTGAGGTAGAGATGGTTTCCAAGATATCGCCATCAAGGGTTAAGGTATACAATGCTTTGTCTTACGAAGGTGATTCTGCTGAATGGGATATGAATCCTGGAGCTGAAACAGATTTAGGCCAGACATCTGGAACTATAACTTCTTGGTCCGAGAAAGAAGGTAGCTACTACGCGTCTATGCCTAGAGACACCTCTAGTAATAGCACGAGCCAAAATGTATATGTAGGCGACCTCACAACATATAACGACGTGTTATTTACTTCCACGGTAAGGCTTAATAGACTACCCATCCCTATAGGTGTTGAGGTTACCATAAACGGTCAGGCTGTTACAATCTCTTCTATATCTGGTAATACACTTACCTTAGCCGATTCTAACGCAAATGTAGCTGGGACTAATCTGTCTATTTCTTTATCTGATGATAACGGAGACCCTATTCGCGGACACTACGCTAAAATCAAACTAACCAACAGCTCTAACACCAAACACGAGCTGTATTGTATAAACACTCACATAACTGATTCTAAGAGTCATCACCCCTTAGGTCAATAATAACTATATTTGCATCATGCCAATACCAGCAGGACTTGCAGCAGCAGGAAAACTAGTGGGACTTCTTGGCCCAGCAGTCGGAGAGTTTTTTGGAGCGAAAAAAGCGTCCGATTCTTTGGCTCAATCTCCAGAAGAAATCACAGCTCAGTTCGAGCAACTAAAGAAGGACATGCCTCAATACGGGGTGGGTAGCGCTTGGAATCAATACTTGGCTATGTCTAAGCAGGATCCAGCAGCTGACATGCAGCGACAGATCGCGGCAGAACAAGAGGCCTCCAGTATTGGAGCTTTAAAGGCTGGCGGGGCTAAGGCGTTGCTTGGAGGACTAGGGGCTTCTCAAAGAGCGGCAGCACAGTCCAGGATGGGTATTGAGGATGACTCAGCAAAAAGACAGCAATCAGCACTTGGTCAGTTCGCTGGTGTTCAGCAAAGGGCTCAGGACATGCAAACAAGGGTTGGTCAAAATCTAGAGACTAGTCAATTTGAGGCTGTTAGAGAGGCAGAGCAACTAAACAGACAGCTAGAAGCTTCTAAGAATTTAGCTATGGGTGATCTTGCTGGTAGTGTTATGGGTCAGTTTGGCGAGGGTCATCTGGAAAACATGTTTGGGGGTATGAATTTGTCTGGGCTTAAAGGAATGTTTGGGGGAAACAAAAGAGCTAAAGCGGCTAGGGATAGCGCCAACGCATTTGCAGGCACCGTTACTGATCAGCAAATGGCTGACCTTCAGACCTCAATCCCAGGATTTTACAGGAAAGATGGAGGAATGACCACTCCTGGTGAGTTCTCCCACGAATCAAACCCTATCGACATTATGAAAGATGGGGCTAAGATCGGGGAGATGACTGGAGGTGAAGCCATCCTCAATCCAGAGCAGCAGAAGAAAGCAGCAAAACAATCACCGTACTTCCGCAAACTAATGCGTGAGTTCGCAATGAGAGACAGAAAATGAGTAACGGAGTAGTAAAATATCCATTTCCATCAGACTTTCAAGATCCTTACGCGGGTTTTAGGCAAGAGCTTGGAGATATAGAAAAGAAGCAGCAAGAGTCTCAAGACAAGGCTCTTAAAATGGCTTCAATGATTGAGATGGCTGATTCCTCAACCATGTTTGGGGGCGACTACTCTTACGCTAATAAATGGGCTCAGCACTTAACTGAAAACCTAGATAACTTCGCTTCCAGCACAGAAGGGATGATTCAGTTCCAGCAAGCAGCACAACAGCTTACTAACTTCATTGACGGATCAGAAGCCTACAAGAAGGAAAACTTCGGGACTGTAAAAGACGGTCCTCAGGCTGGTTCTTTTCAAGGTCAGGTGATGAGAGGTGTAATGGGAGACGACTTTCAGTTTGAGGGAGATCTCATTGATGAGCGCACTAAAGAGGAGTATGAGATGGAGTTTCTTAGATTGAATCAAGAGGCATCCATTGATGGGTTTCAGAATGGGTTACCGTCAAACCTAGGCGATTACAATCAGAGTAGACCTCAGAACCCTTTTATGCCTAGGCTTAAGGAGGCTAACATCATGATGGGTAGCACTTGGTACTCTAAGAAAGGCCCCAATAAATCTCACGAGACTATAGGTGAAGCCAAGGAGTGGACCAGGAACAGCATAGAGACAACACCTAAACTTCAGAGACAGGCAGCTAGGGATTATCAAAGAGTTCAAAAAGAAGAGGGTAAGGAGCTTTCTGTTGAGGAAATTCTCAAGGACGATAATCACAGGGAGCAGGCTTACAATGATTGGGTTAACGACGCTGCAAATTCGTGGATTGATCCAAAGTTAAAAGAAAAGCAAACAAAGCCTACGGCTGCCGCTTCTAAGAGAGCTAATAACTTAGCCGCCCTTGTGGGTAGTGTTGTAGACCTACCATCCGAAGATGTTGTTGCGGAGATACCAAGAATATCTACTGGTGGAGTTGAAGAAATAGACTTAGGTCGAAGTAAAAGCCAGATAGTGTTTAGCCCTCAAGAGCTAAGTGAGAAAATAGATATAACAGCATTTGTTGATGAGTCTATTAGGACCAAGACGGTAAAGAACTCTGAATTTGAAGCACCTATTGACACTCAGATTGACGTAAAGGTTAGCCCTGGCCAAATGTCAGTAAGAGAGGATGGCATGATTATCTTGTCAGGAATGGGTAATTTTGAAGATCAAGCAATAGGTGATATAGAGGTAGACCCAAACAGTACGGAAGGTCGTAAACTAATGGGCGCCTTAAATGCGGATTTCATAACTTCGTATGGCCTTAGCTTTAATGATTTTACACAGCAGTTAGGTTTGTCTTCAGAGGCCCCAGAACAGGTTGGTTGGGATCCTAACGCATATTAACAAAAGGAATGAACGAGCAGTATTTAAAAGGACTTCATCAGCACCTAGGGGTTAATGATGATTATGATACTTGGGTTAACTCTGTGTCTGGAAACAAAGAGTATCTTCAAGGGCTTCATAACCACCTTAAAATAAAGGACGACTACGATACTTGGTACTCGTCTGTATGGGGTTCTCCAGAGGAAGACCCGCTTTTTTTTTCTCCTTCCCAAGAAGAATTCGTCCCAGCTTCAACAGAGGATTTCTTGGCTTTTACGCCGAGTTCAGAGGTTGCGGATACAGATTTGGGGTTGTCTTCGAAAAAAGATAAGCCTACGCAAGGAAGTTACGGTACGTTTGGGGCAGGAAGCTTTAAGGATTTTGGATTTACCTCTGACACAGGGGAAAAAGACTACTTCGAAAGTTTAAAAGAATACGCTGACGCAAGTGTTGATCCAGATGCTAAGACTTTTTATGACTTAGAGAAGTACAATAATTTAAGCGAGTACGAAAACGGAGAGTCAAGAGCTTCTGTTCCAGATATGTTTAGCATGACAGCTAAAGCAGAGGAAGAGGAAAAGAAAGGGGCTGATCAGCGATTACTACTAGCCAAAGAGGTTGCAAGGCAATCAGTGAGAAATATAGCCCTGGGTACAGCTCAAAACACTTTAGCAAACGCAGTGGGGGGTACTGTGAACAACATTAAAAACTCAGTAGCATCAAAAGTAGCTTTAAGAGAGTCTGCTTTAGGAAATGACTTTAAAGCGGAAAATATAAACAGGCTTCTTGAGGCCGATAGAGAGGAGCAAGAAAGAAGCAAGTCAGCTCAGCAGATAGCTCTAGGTGTTTCTGAAGCCAACGCAAGAAAGGGAATATTTGACACCTTTAATGAAGGTGATGTTTCTGATGGATTTAAAAAGCTTTTTGTTGAGGGTGCATATGCGGCTATAGACGCTCCCAGAACAGCGGCTCCTTTCCTTGCAGGAATGGGTGTTGGTGCTGCGGTAACTGGGATAAACGTAGCAGCAGATGAGTACACAAGAAGGCTTAGTGACCCAACTTTAAGTAAGTCTGATAAGATGGCTTACGCTATGTCTCACGCTACCATAGAGTCTGTACTTGCACTCGGATTCGGAAAGGCGGGACTTGGTTTGCAAAACGTAGCCTCTAAGCTTGGGCAGAAAGCAATGAAAGAAGGGTCAAGAAAAGCTAGTAGCGTTGTCAGTTCTAAAGGAATGCAGTTTCTAAGAGAGACTGGAGGTGAGGGAGTTGAAGAAGGGTTGGTTAGCGCTCTCACACAAGCAACAGACCAATACTTGGACTCTGAGTTCGGAAAAGATCCAGAAAAGTTTAGCTACAGTAGTGTTTTGGATGCTGCTGTACTTGGTATGATGGGTGCTGGTGGACCTTCAGCTCTTACGCTGTCTTCTATGCCAAGTTCTAAGGAGATTCCTCACTCAGCGGTTGCTGAAGAAAGAGAGCAGATTGACAAGGAGTTGAGAGACCTCAAAGCAGATTATGATAGTGAAAAGGATCCAGATCTCAAAGCTGTAAAGAAAACAAGGTTAGAGGATAAGTTCAGAGCTTTCGACGCTTTAAGCGGTATGGAAGCTGAGGCTTACGCAACACTTAGCGACGAAGATGCCGTAAAGGTTTCTTCTATTAATCGTCGTATGGCTGACCTGAAGATGCAGCTTATAAGTAAGAAAGACCTTGCTGGAATTTACTATAACGAAGATCAACTTAAGCAAAAGAAAGAGGAGTTCAACAGCTTAAGTGAAGTTAAGAAAGAGATTGAGGGTCAGGCTTTTAGCAAGGCTTACGCTAAAGAAAACGAGGGACAGCTTCCGTTGTTTGCTGAAGACTCTGAAGGCAATGAGGTTGAGGTTAAACCAACTCCAGTCGCTAAAGAGGTTGTGTCTGAACACGATAAGCTAGAAGAAGAGCCAGCAGAAGAGGTTACCCCTCTTGAAGATGAAGTAGAAGAGAAATCTCCTGAATACAAAGCTGTTGATTTAAGTCAAGTCTCTAGTGAACGTTTATCAGAGAGTGAGATTCCTACTGAGTTTCATGAAAGCCTTACAAACCTGTCTAGTGCATTCAGAACTCCACTGACTGAAAGCCAAATGGCCTGGCACTCTTCTCCAGATGCTTACGCCAAATATATGGGTTATGCTGATTTTAACGAGATGTTCGAAAAGAACGAAGTTACCTTAGGTGCCGTTAAGGGTAGCTCTATACACCTGTATGATTACAGAAGTATTTTAGCTGATAAAGGGGTTGATCTTTCAACTATAGACACGGTAGAGGATACAATTCGTCATGAGTTTAGTCATGCTGCATTAAACTCTGTAATTGGTGAAAGCGCTGAATCTAGGTCTAGGTTATTCGAAGAAATGCAAGAGATGTCGAAAGACAACAAGTCTGTTGCTGATCTAATTAGCAAAGTAGAGGGTTTATATGATGGGGCTCAAGATTCGGAGGTTCAAGAGGAGGCTATTGTAGCACTTCTGGTTGATTACGCTGCAAACCCATCTAAATACAAGAGTGTAGCTCAAAGAATTATAGATGCTATAAATTCTGTCTTTTCCCAGTTTGGCGGACCAAACCTTATTACTAACGAAACAGATCTTATGGCTCTGGCCCGTAGCTATGAGGTTGCGGCCAAGACAGGAAAGAAAACCGAAGTAAAAACAAAGGCAGAGGAAACGTCTCAGACCAGAGGGTCTAAGGCTAAATTTACTTACCTAAACAATGCTGAGATATTTTACAAATACGTTCCATCCGTAGGAGCTACAGAAGAGGTTCTTAAAAAAAAGTATAATAACTCTTATCAAACTGAAGACAAATCCATAAAGGTAAACGACTACAATCACTTTAAGAACTGGTACAATAAGCTTACAGGAAACGGAAGGGCCAATGTGGTTCAGGGTATGTATCATATAGTTGACGGGAAGAAAAAGCCGATCAAACCACCAAAGAAAAAGCTAAACCCTGATGGAACTCCAGCTTGGATTGAAAGACCTAAAACCTTCCGACAAAAAAGGATTCAGAGGTCTATAGATGCTGAAAAGAGAAGAGTTGAACGAGTAAAAGAGAGAACAGCCTTGCGTATGGAGGCAAGAAGAATCTTATCTGACTTTGGACTTGATCCTATTCGAGTCGATATCGACAGATTTATACCGAGGGAGTCTGGCATGTCTGTAGAGCAGTTTAGGTTTGTGGAAAAAACTCCAGAGATGTATGAGTCTGCTATAAGAAACATACAGGCTTTGATAGAGTCTGGGTTTGACCCTAGCGGATACAAAGGTAAGTCATTCTTTAGAGA
>Ga0316202_10001992_pt1 | contig 14183 bp, 10 predicted proteins | sample 3monrhotite_MG_FD_204934 | JGI IMG/M metagenome (GOLD analysis project Ga0316202, IMG submission 204934) | Microbial mat bacterial communities from mineral coupon in-situ incubated in ocean water Damariscotta River, Maine, United States -... | ecosystem: Environmental > Aquatic > Marine >... | reverse complement strand
GCCAGCCATGATCCGCTAGCCAATCCAGGCTGATCAGTAGAGGATTACCCGCATGTACTGATAGGCATTGATAGGGAGAACTGTCTTCGTGTGTCGGCCCGAGAGGTAGCATCTGCCATACTTTCATGCCACTGGCGGCCAGAAATTCGATAAAGCGATAGGCATTATGCCCCAGGTCGCCTGCACTCAGTTCACCGGGGAGAGAAGTGGGATGTAATAACACGCCGCTGCATCGACGGTGTTGAAATGGCCAACTACCTGATGCTGTTCTCTTCTCTAACATAGAGTGTTTCCTTGAAATGTTCAGTCCGATGCCTGGCCGGGGCGCATGGTGCCACCCATGGCGGGTTGGCCACTGCCGTGGGAAAATACCTGCGACAGGTAGGAGGGCGGCGTCTCACCTAACAGGTGATAGAGGTTGGCCAGATGACTGCGGTACAGGTATTCAAAACATTCGACCGATTCCGCCGAATTGTAATCACCAAACCACCAAAACCAGTCTGAGCCTTCGCAAATAGCCAATTGATGCTCGGCTTGGGCTCGTCGTTCTGCATCCAGCTTGTTGCTCGCCAGCACCCGGTCGAAGGCCTGCTTGGCATCTCCCAACATGTTCCAGCCGGTATTTTTGTCAGTATCACCAATCCAGGTGGAAAGGGTACCGTAAACCCAGCTGCCGGCTACCAGATGTGGTAATTCGGTGGGAGTGATTTTGGCATCGAGACAGTCTGAAAAAGTGGTCAGCTCCAGGTCGGGATGCTCAGCCAGTCTTTCATATAAGGTGCGCAAAAAATAGTAACCATTTTCGGGATAGTATTCCCAGGCATTTTCGCCATCGAGGATGATTGACGCTACGCTGTCTGGTTGATCTTTGCAGGCGGCTGCAATGTTTTCGAGATGGTGTAGCAGATTGGCCACAGCATCATCGGCCTTCCAATCGGCGTAGGTAAACCCGATCAGGTCAGACAGGCCGTCGTCGCGAAAAAAGAGAGTCGTTTTTGTATCCTGTAACCGGTATGCGTGATGGACGCTTTCGTTGCCACAGAGATCATTGTCCTCGATGGGTTTATGCAGGCTGTTGCGTAACACGGCTTCGCCGCTGGCGGTCCAGTCAAACGAGTATTCACTCAACAGCTGTAGCGTGGCTTCACTCAGACTGCCTTCCGAGGGCCAGCAGCCGCGTGGGGTATAACCAAAATAATGTTTGAATACCTCCAGTCCGCGCGTCAGGTGCCAGCGTACCCGTTCATCACCACCGGGGTAGGTTTGCAAAGAGGGCAGGATAACATCCGGTATGGCTTCGCGGGCCGATTCGATGTCCAGCAAAAGTGGCATGATGGGGTGAGCGTAAGGTGTTACCGATAACTCCACCTGGCCGCGTTCCGCCAGTGTGCGATAGCGACCAATGAGGGAAGATAACAGTTCGCCGATAATGCTCAGTAGTTCATGACGGTGACGCAGACTGTAGGCCGATTTTTGTTCCAGTAGTTGTTTGACGCGCGGGTCATCACGGCGCACGGTCTCGCCCAGCCAAGCAAGGTGATACCACATCAACAAGTCAATGAAGAATTGCTCGCTGGTGTAAACCATCGTCTCCGGGTGTTTGAGTAACCAGTCGGCAATTGTGGCAAGTTGCGCATAGGCCGGAAAGCGGTCGATCATGTGCTGGCGATTGGCGCGCAGGCATTCCTTGATCAGACGCAGGCGATGATCGGTAGCGGAGTCTAGCACCGGTTCGGCGAGGGCAGCCAGCAGAGGGTCTTTGATGTTGCCTGTATTATGCAGAAAATGTTGCACCTGTTGAGCGTAGTCATCAATCTGCTCTAACAGGGTTGGGACAAAGTTCACTACAGCACGCGCCCCGGGTACGGCTTCGAGGTGAGCTGCCATATCGACGTAGTCCTTGATGGCATGCAGATAAGTCCATGGCAAATAATATTCACCATTGCGTTGATCACGGTATTCCGGCTGGTGCATATGCCAGTACAACACGACTTTGAATTTTTGTTTGTTTGACACGATGCGCGTTTCCAGATTGATGGATAAGACAGAGAATAGTGAGCTAACGCACTCGGTGTAACTCCTGCCCCAGCATGTCAGGCGTCACCAGCACGATGCCGTTGGGAGAAACATGGAATCGCTTGGCGTCTTCGACTTCGTCGTAACCAATTACCGTGTGCGCTGGAATTTGGCAGCCTTTATCCAGTATCGTGCGGCGAATACGACAATGCGTACCAACTTTTACATGTGGCAGTATCACTGAATCTTCGATTTCGCTATAGGACTTTATATGTACATGGGAAAACAATAACGAGTGACGCACTTTGGCACCGGAGATAATGCAACCACCGGAGACCATGGAATCAACGGCCATGCCACGCCGGTCGTCGTCGTCGAAGACAAACTTGGCCGGTGGTGCTTGTTCCTGATATGTCCAGATGGGCCAGTTGTCATCGTACAAATTCAGATCCGGTGTTACGCCAATCAACTCCAGGTTAGCTTCCCAAAAAGCATCGACGGTTCCTACATCTCGCCAATAGGCCTGTGCGCCACTTTGTGCGTCCAGAAAAGGGTAGGCGAATACTCGGTATTTGTCGATGAGTGAGGGAATGATGTTGTTACCAAAATCATGAGCGGATTTTGCCAGATCTGCATCCTTGATCAGTTGCTCAAATAAAAAGGCCGTATTAAAAATATAGATGCCCATGGAGGCCAGTGCCTTGTTCGGATTGCCGGGCATGGGCGTGGGGTTTTCGGGTTTTTCGGTAAAGGTTCTGATGCGGTTATCGTCATCTACCCCCATCACGCCGAAAGCCTGAGCCATTTTCAAATCGGTCTCGATACAACCAACAGTGAGGTCTGCTTCGCTCTCTGTATGTGCCGCCAGCATCGGGCCATAATCCATTTTGTAAATATGATCACCCGCCAGGATCAGCACATAACTGGGGTTATGGGCCCGGATGATATCCAGGTTTTGGTAAATGGCATCGGCCGTACCCGCATACCAGGAGTCTGCAATGCGCTGTTGGGCGGGCAGCAATTCCACATATTCACCGAACTCACCACGCCAGTGCCCCCAGCCTTGTTGAATATGCAGAATCAGCGAATGCGCTTTGTATTGAGTCAGCACACCGATGCGTCGAATGCCAGAGTTGATGCAATTGGAAAGAGGGAAGTCGATAATGCGGAATTTTCCACCAAACGGTACCGCTGGTTTGGCACGCCATTCAGTCAACTGTTTCAGGCGTGAACCGCGCCCACCTGCCAGAATGAGGGCCAGCGTATCTCGTGTCAGGCGACTGACAAAACGGGGTGAATGACTCATGGTGCTGTGAATCCTCCTTAAATGGATTTAATTGTTAATTAACAGTGCAGACTCAACATATGGACGATACACTTAGTCGCGTAGGTGTGATATCGATAAAAACACCCTAGGATATCACTGGATATTGCGTCACCGATACCTACACTTTAAGCGTAGCAGTTCTGATGACGATCAGTTAGGGAGCACCATCTATCAGTAGTGCATTAATAATGCGTTAACTGGCGTACAATAAAACCATGACACACACGCTTGATAAAACCACCACAACGCTGTCTGCCGATGAGAAGAAAATCATCGAAGCCCGACACCATGATCCCTTCATGGTGTTAGGCCGGCATCATCTGGCCCGGCATAAAAACAACCGACAGGAAATTATTCGTGTATTCCAGCCGCATTGTCAGGAAATACGTTTGGGTGCCGATGGCCCCTTCATGCAACGACGGGGCAACACCGATCTGTTCAGTTGGAGTGGCCCGGCTGGAACAATTCCTCATTTTTACTCCCTGCACTGGAAAGATAGTCATGGTCAGCCGCATGTAAAGCACGACCCTTACAGTTTCGAACCGCAATTGCCGGAGTTTGATCTGCACTTGTTCGGAGAAGGGCGTCACTGGCATTTGTATCAGGTGCTGGGGGCGCATATGCATGAAGTGGAAAATATCTGCGGCGTTCTGTTTGCTACCTGGGCACCCAATGCTGAACGGGTCAGTGTGGTGGGTGACTTTAACCAATGGGACGGGCGTTGCCATCCCATGCGATCCCGCGGTGGCAGTGGTGTCTGGGAAGTGTTTATTCCCGGATTGCAGCCCGGTGCCCTGTACAAATTTGAATTGTGTAACCAGGACAGTGGCCAACTGCTCACCAAGACCGATCCCTACGCTCAACAATACGAATTGCGTCCTGATACTGCCGCTGTTATTCGTAGCAAGACGGATTATGACTGGCAGGATGCAAACTGGCAGCAGCAGCGTCAATCGACCGACTGGCTGCACCGCCCCATCTCCGTATACGAAGTACATCTTGGTTCCTGGCAACGCGATGACACGGGTCAGTTTCTCAATTATCGGGAATTGGCCCATCAGTTGGTAAGCTATGTCATCAGGTTGGGTTTTACCCATATCGAATTGCTGCCCATCACCGAACACCCGCTGGATGACTCCTGGGGTTATCAGGCCACCGGTTATTTTGCACCGACCAGCCGTTTTGGGCCGGCAGATGATTTCCGTTATTTTGTTGATCTCTGCCATCAGCAAGGCATCGGTGTGTTGCTGGATTGGGTTCCAGCACATTTTCCCAAAGATGACTTTGCGCTGGCCCGCTTCGATGGCAGCGCCCTTTACGAACACGAAGACCCACGCCGTGGTGAACACCGTGACTGGGGTACGTTGATTTACAACTTTGGCCGTAATGAAGTGAAAAACTTCCTGCTGGCCAGTGCCCTGTTCTGGTTAGAGGAATTTCATATCGACGGTTTGCGGGTGGATGCAGTGGCCTCCATGTTGTACCTGGATTATTCCCGTGAGGCCGATGACTGGGTGCCTAACATCTATGGCGGCAATGAAAACCTGGAAGCCATCGAATTCTTACGCGAACTGAACGTCGTCGCTCATGAGCGTCAACCCGGAACCATGATCATCGCCGAAGAATCCACTGCCTGGCCACAAGTAACCCGGCCGACCTGGCTGGGTGGCCTGGGTTTCAGCATGAAGTGGAACATGGGCTGGATGCACGACACACTGGACTATCTGAGCAAAGACCCGGTACACCGGCACTACCATCACGATCGGCTGACCTTCGGTCTATTGTACCTGTTCAGTGAAAACTTCATGTTACCGTTCTCTCACGACGAAGTGGTGCACGGCAAAAAATCCATGTTATACAAAATGCCCGGTGACGAGTGGCAACGCTTTGCTAACCTGCGGCTGTTGTATACCTACATGTTTCTCTATCCCGGTAAAAAACTTCTGTTTATGGGCAATGAATTTGCCCAGGGTGACGAATGGAATTTTGAGCGCACATTGGACTGGTATGTTACCGACTACCCCTTGCATCAGGGGGTACAAACGTTGATTGGTGACCTGAACCATCTATACCGAGACACTTCTGCGTTGTACCAGCATGAATTTGAAACGAAAGGGTTTGAATGGATTGATTGCCACGATGCTGACCAGTCCATCCTTGCCTTTTTGCGCCGTGACGGTGATGAACATATGATCGTGATTCTGAATTTTACCCCCGTACCCCGTAGCGGTTATCGCATCGGCGTACCTGATGACACTTTCTATGCAGAAGTGCTCAATTCGGATTCCGGGCATTACGGTGGCAGTAATATCGGTAATGCCGGTGGCGCTGTTGCCGAGACTACCCCTTGGATGGGACGCCCTTACTCAGTGCTGTTGGATTTGCCGCCACTGGCGGCTGTGGTGTTACAGCCGCGTCGCATCGATTGAACTGAATTTGCGTATTCTGTTTGTCAGTAGCGAAGCCTACCCGCTGATCAAAACTGGCGGGCTTGGGGATGTGGCAGGCAGCTTGCCACATGCGCTGTTGGACCTGCAGCTCGACGTGCGTCTCATCATGCCAGCCTATGCAACGGCGCTTGGGCAGCTGGGTGAAACGAAAGTTCTCACGCAATTTTCCGAAGGTACCGACACCGTAACTCTGCGTGAAGGGCAGTTACCCGGCAGCCCACTGAAAGTCTGGTTAGTGGATGCCCCCGGTTATTTTGATCGCCCCGGCAATCCCTATCTTGACAGCAATGGCCAACCTTGGACGGACAACGCCGAGCGTTTTGCATTATTCAGCCGTATCGTTACCCGTATGGCACTGAATCAGGCCGGGCTGAACTGGGCACCGGATGTCGTCCATTGCAATGATTGGCAAACGGGGCTGGTGCCCGCATTACTGGAATTGTCTGCACAGCGTCCCGCTACCGTATTTACGATTCACAATCTCGCTTATCAGGGGTTGTTTTCTGCACATTACTTACAGCAGCTGGGCCTGCCTGCCAGTTGGTGGACTCATCATACTTTGGAATTTCACGGGCAACTTTCGTTTATCAAGGGAGGGCTGATCTTCGCCGACCGCATTAATACCGTCAGTCCCGGCTATGCCCGCGAAATACAAACTACTGAATTTGGCAATGGGCTGGATGGTTTGCTGCGCCACCGAAGCGCAGTATTGAGCGGCATCCTCAATGGCATCGACACAAAAGAATGGAACCCGGCTACTGATCCGCTGCTGGAAAAACATTACGATGTTAATGATCTGTCCGGCAAACAAGCCAACAAACAGGCACTGCAAATAGCATTGGGTCTGCCGCAAAAATTGAACACACCCTTGATTGGTCTGGTCAGCCGACTGGTTACGCAAAAAGGCATTGATATCATTCTTGATGCGATACCCAGCCTTGTAAAACTGCCACTGCAACTCGTACTGTTGGGCAGCGGAGACCGGGCTTTGGAAACCCGACTGATAACATTGGCTAAACGACACCCGAATAAACTGGCCATCAGCATCGGTTACGACGAAGCCCTGGCACATCGTATCGAAGCCGGTGCTGACATGTATCTGATGCCGTCCCGTTTTGAACCCTGCGGCCTCAACCAGCTGTACAGCTTGCGCTATGGCACTGTGCCCATCGTGCGCAATGTCGGTGGATTGACTGATACCGTAACCGATACTAGCGCCAAAACACTGGCCAAAGGCACGGCCAACGGTTTTATTGTCAGCACAGATGATAGCCTGGCATTGTTGAAAACCATCAAACGTGCTTTACGTCGCTATCGTGACAAAACGCAATGGCGGCAGCTACAAACCACCGGCATGCAACAAAATTTCTCCTGGCAAAACAGCGCACAGGAATACCTTGCTCTTTATCAACGTGCCCAACAGGGCAATCCTAAACCAGTAGCAGAACCTAGCGGTGAATAGATAAACTCTGGTCTGGCGGCCTTGCGCCATCCTGTTTTTGTGTGCAGGTTATTCGACTAAAGAGAATAAAAATGCTCTTGTTGTTTGCCGGAAATATTTTTTGCAAATTATTTATGCCAGAGAGCTTGTAAGTTGCGAAATAGGAACCTATATTTTCTTGCATATAGGCAACGCAAAGGAGCAAGGTATGGCTAATGCGGAGAGAACGGCAAGCGGGAAAACGACAGGCAAAAAACCCACCAGTAAAAAATCGGCGACGAGCGCGAGAAAGACCAGCAGTAAAAAAGTGGCAGGCAAGATCCCACCTGTACAGCAAACTGCTGATAATGCATCAGCGAAGACAATCGACCCGGATTATCGTCGTCGCATGATCGCAGAGACCTCTTACTTTATAGCCGAGCGAAATGGCTTCGTTAATAATTCCACAGTTGACGACTGGCTGGAGGCTGAAATGCAGGTGGATCGTCTGCTTGAATCCGGGGAGGCTGAGCATGGAACATCGGTGCTATCCTCGGAATAGTGATGACTTTAGTGTCATCCTGAGCAACCCGCGGCATGGCAGTGTCAATGCACAAGTACGCGATATCAGCCGGGAAGGAATAGCCGCGCGACTGGACAATATGCCATTTCCACCGGGTACACTGGTGGAAATAGGGTTGTCAGCAAAGCAACAAAAACGTTTCCAGAGCTTCGACCTTAAAGGCTATGTGGTACATGCAAAAAAAGGAGAAATCGGCCTCTGGCTATTGGGGCCGAATAAATTGTTTTAGCAGTAAAGTAAGGGATGAAATGCAGGGTAATTTTTGTGTTCCCGCGTTTTGTGGGTATAGCAGCGTTGCCCTCGTTGTTCTGCTAAGGCAATATCCCAAGACAATAGCCTCTTAATCTCTTATTTTTTTATCCAGACTTTAATGATTCGAGTGTGGGAAATAATCTCCACATGGGTAAAGAAATGCACCCATTCTATAAATATCTTCTTTCGTGTCTGCCGTCAAAAAGCCCTCTGCAAGGAATTAATGGGTTTCCAAATTTGTGTTGAGGGCCAAGCCGAGGGTAGAGGGCTGCTGTTTCTCAATCGCTACGGGTAATATCCATGAGTAGTTGTATGAGCGGAGATCTGTGACCGACCCCTATAGGTTGAACGGATTAATTTGGATAATGATTCACATGGAGGTTTTTAGAAATGGCAATACAATACATAAGCAGTATTAATGACACTGATAAGGCAAAAACCTTATTGTTGATCGAAGCCAGCCTCCAAGCATATAACGCCTTTAATGATGATACCCCAGGGAAATGTCAGCAAGAGAAAATTATCGCACCTGTCGGTTTTGATTTTGTCGAATGCTGGACAGGTATTGACGCTATTTTTAGCCACGACAAGACTGTTGAGTGTTACGGTGTGGTATTTCGCTCACAAGTAGCACCCTATATTTACATTTTTGCATTTCGAGGTACTTCATCAGCGTTAGATATACTTGATGATCTTGGTGTGGAATCGAGATCATTCACACCATATGAAACAAGCATCGAGATACCGTCGGGAATAGCGGTTGAGTCCGGGTTTTACGACGTTTATAGTTCATGCAATAAAAATACACCTTCCATGCAAAACCAACTATTTCACTTGATTGATAAATACGAAACCTCAAATAAGCCCATCAATCAACTGTATATTACCGGCCATAGTCTGGGATCGGCATTGAGTGAGCTTTTTACACTGGACGTTGCTTTGTCACGCCCCTCCATCATGGCATCGAATATTAATTACGCATGTCCGCGGGTTGGTAATCGTGATTTTGTTACTTTTTATGAACAACAGCCAGCGCAACAAAACAGCAGCACACAAACGCTACGTGTGCAGAATACTTATGACAAGGTGCCGTGTGTTCCGCTCGAAGATATGGGTTACCAGCATCTTCCTTATGCTTACATAATTGCTTTCTACAAAGACAATTGGATTGAAAAAGCTGACCTGATAGCCTGTCATTCTTCTCTGAACTACCACGCAGTATTGAATTGCGCAGCGGAAAATGATCAAGGTATTTGTGTTTGTGAAAAGCTGGAGGTTCCTGCCAATGGCTATGCTATAACCTCAAAGGAGCCAACGCAGAGTACGATTTGCAGTTTCTGGTAATCTGCGGGTTTGTCCTAATGTGGCCCGAGTTTGGTTAAGTTTTTTCGACTCGCCGAATAATATACTCGTTGGGTTTTTGAAATGGAGGTCAGCAATACGAATATTTGGGGAATATTTTCAGGTTAAACACAATTCCACAGGCAAGCATTTTTGGATGTGCGGTTACTGTGTAGGCGCTGTTGGTTTAGGTGAGAGAAGATGATGGTTTGTAAGTATATTCAGAATCAGGCGCTAGAAGAGCGGCGCCATGAGTAGCTGAGACTGCCGTACAAAGCAGCCATTAGAATCTTTATTAAAACCATCCTCTGACATTAAATCCTAATTCCTCTTCATCTTCTCCGGTGGCGTCATCTGCATCGAATGACTCGTAATCTAGGCCAACAGAGATGTTGTTAGATAAAAAGGCATGAAAGCCCAAGCTCAGGATTGTTCCTTCATTATCTTTGTCATCGCCGTTATTGAACGCAATACCAAACGACAATCCGGTTTTTGGATTGAGGTAATAGTCTGCCTCGAGATCGATGAGAGTATTGGTCTCACTGCTAGTATCATCATCGTATTCAAGAATAAAAAATCCACCTTCTAAGTTAATGGCTGTATTGTCGGCGTCTTTCTTTACATACTTGGTTTCAAGCCCATAGGCATCACGGGTAATCTTGTTGGATACCGACAAAAAAGGCATATCAATATCGGTCTTAGATTGTCTGTAGCTCAAGCCAATGATGTGTCCCTTTGATAAAAAATAGCCTACATCGAACCCAAACATATCACCTTCTGACTTCCCACTATACGGTGATTCAGGCTCCAGATCGGTGTTCAACATCAGTACGTTAAACGCATAAGGCGCGCTTGGTGAGTAATAAGTAAAGCTGCCGCCATAGAGCGTCCCATCAAAATCAGGGATGCTAGGGTGTCCGTACGTCACATCCGTATAGCCAATGGCTATCTGCGCATGACTCACACGCTCCAAAAAGGCAGCTTCCATAATAGGATGATTGCGTATTTTGACTGGCTTAAGGTGCATTAACGCTGAGTACACCTTAAGGTCTGATTCGTTATTGTCATCGTCTTCCCAATTCATTTGGTCATACGACACCATGTAGGTATAGGATGATTGGGCTTGTGCCGTCCCGAAAGACATGAACGCAAATAAGACTATTAATAGTCGCTGAGAAAGTATTGTTATTTGAGTTGTTAGTTTCATCGTACCGCCTTTATTAATTCTTAAAAGAAGCCTCATAACACATCGTGTGCGGGATTAAGTGTCAATCATTTTTTAGTAATAGACTCAAGGTATTGAGCGTATTTGCTCGTTGCCTTGATGATGTGATGATTCCACAACTCTCGTTGCAAATCTCGCACCATAGCCAGTTTTATATCTGGCGATTCATTGCATTGTATTCTGACCAAGCTTTGAAAAAAGTTGATTAAGATACTAATCCAGCTTTTTATACAGACAATTGTGTGTCAGGGATATTTAGCACACCAAAGTACACACAAATCAGCTGAAAGGTTTGAGATTGCATGGTTGTTAATATTGCCCATGCAGACGAGAAAGTTTTCTATAAGCTGAGGAACCGCGCACTTTGCCTGCACTGTGGGCTGCCGTATTGTTAACGACCACTACCGCATAAGTCTTATAATTATTGGTGGGCGATACTGGGATTGAACCAGTGACCCCTGCCGTGTGAAGGCAGTGCTCTCCCGCTGAGCTAATCGCCCTTATTCTGGAAAAAATGTTCTGGAAATGATTTTCCGAAATTAAGGGCGCAGATTCTACGAGCTAGGCGCGATCAGGTCAAATTTCCGCTACAACAGACAGCAACTCCCCTTTTTTACTGGCAAGCGCTTTAATGGGCCAAGGAAAACCTGACTGTAATGCGTACCCGTTTTGCTCCTAGCCCCACAGGCTAACTCCACATTGGTGGTGCCCGTACCGCACTTTATTCCTGGCTATACGCCCGAAAGCATGGCGGACGATTTGTACTGCGTATTGAAGACAGGGACCGTGAACGTTCCACTGAGGCTTCGGTAAATGCCATTTTGGAAGGTATGACGTGGCTGGGTCTGGAATATCAAGAAGCTGGCGGGCAGTGCGGCCGCATGAGCCACAAAAATAAAAGCCCCAAGGTGTACCAGCACCAAGGGGCCAAGCGAGCCAATCAGTAACATCAAGTCTACGATTGACGACATCGTTAAGAATGGATCGAAGCGAGCCAAAAGAAACAAGCAGTTACGCTATTTGGAAACCTTTGTGGTCGTCATTGTTTTTGCTGAATATTTTTATCGGTTTGCGGTGGGTAGTTAGATGCGTACGGTCTCAAAGGGTCGCGTTTGAAACGCGACCCTTTGAGACCGTCGCAAGATTTGATGGAGGAACTAAAATCTGGAATCTCCGGTTTTAATCCGGTTGACTCAAAAGCAGGCAGATATGGCGGTGCCTTTAGTTAGTACGCACTAAGCCAGTTGCAGTTTATGGATGCCCTTGAATTTTGCGCGACCCTCGTTTTCAGCTATCCACAAATCATATTGAGATTGTAACGCCAGCCAGCTCTCTGGCGAGCGGCCCAGCACCTTAGACAGACGGATTGCCATGTCGGCGGAAATCGAACCACCGTTCAGCATGCGCCCGAACGTGGAGGGAGACACGCCCAGCGCCTTGGCAACTGCTCGCTCGCTGACATGCTCATAGGGATCAATGTACGTCCGGCGGATGATGCCGCCAGGGTGCGGGGGGTTGTGCATTTTCATCAGTGGTAATCCTCGTAATTCACACTGTGTGCGTCGCCATTTTCAAACATAAATGTCATGCGCCAGTTGCCGTTAACCCAAATCGACCACACTTTTTGTTGGGTGCCGCTCAATGAGTGGAGCCTATAGCCGGGGATGTCCATATCGCCAATCTCCTGGGCTGAGTGCAAAAGGGCGAGTTGATCACGAAGTTTGCTGCCTGTTTCAAAGAATTTCTTTAATCCTTTGTGTTTGAATGTCTTGATCATTCTGCTCAGTGTGGCGTAACACGCAACACGCAACAGTCGTCAATTAGCACCAAGGTGATCTTTTCTCGCCCGAGTATGGCTTTGCCAGCCCGACAAATATCAACTCTTGGCCGAGGCTACGTCCGTTAACGTGGACATTGCCCAACACTCTGCCTGCAAACTTCCCATCTTTCACATCAGTCACGATGATGTTCCCCGGTTCCAGAAATTGGGTAGTAAATTCTTTTGCTTGCTGTCCGGCTTTCTTCTCGCATTCACTGGCGCGGCGTATTTTTGGGGCGTTTATTCCGGAAAGTCGGAGTTTTGTTATTTTGGTGAGCCCCGGCCAAAGTGGCACTGAAATCTCAATAGTATCGCCGTCGATGACGCGAATTAATTTTGTGGAGTAGGGGCCGTACTCTGCATAGCTGGGTGTTCCCATAAAAGTGAGAGAGACGAGGGTGAATAGGCCAATGGATTTCATTGATTGATTGTAGTGCACCCATAACGATTACAAGAATCAGCATGTAACCAATTGATTTGATTTACTGTGGATGACCAGATTTGCCACTGGCCGTTACTACTGACAATACATATAAATCAGTTGCTTGCAGCGCGTGCGCCGCCTGCATGGGGTGCAGGTGGGATAATTCTAGAGTCCTGAGTGGGATTTTTAGACTGAAGGCTGATTCTGGAGGGCTATTATTGGACGACAGGTCTTTAAGTCTTTGATATTTATCGGCATTAAATGCCGTGCTCTCCCGCTGAGCTAATCGCCCTTGTTCTGGAAAAAATGTTCTGGAAAAAATGCTCTGGAAATGATTTTCCGAAATTTAAGGGCGCAGATTCTACGAGCTAGGCGCGATCAGGCCAAATTTCCGCTACAACAGACAGCAACTCCCCTTTTTGCTGGAGCTTGGTACAATACCTCCCCCTTTTTACTGGCAAGCTCTTTAATGGGCCAAGGAAAACCTGACTGTAATGCGTACCCGTTTTGCTCCTAGCCCCACAGGCTATCTCCACATTGGTGGTGCCCGTACCGCACTTTATTCCTGGCTGTACGCCCGAAAACATGGCGGACGATTTGTACTGCGTATCGAAGACACGGACCGTGAACGTTCCACTGAGGCTTCGGTGAATGCCATTTTGGAAGGTATGACGTGGCTGGGTCTGGAATATGATGAGGGGCCGTTTTACCAGACGCAGCGCTTTGACCGTTACAAGGAGGTTATTCAGCAATTGTTGGACAAGGGGCTGGCATACCACTGTTCTTGCTCCCGTGAGGAACTGGATGCCATGCGCGAAGAAGCCATGGCGAAAAAGGAAAAACCACGTTACGACGGGCGTTGCCGCATGCGTAACGATGTGCCGGATGGGATTGAGCCGGTGATCCGCTTCAAAAACCCCACCGAAGGTGCGGTCGTCATCAACGACTTGATCAAGGGCAGGGTTGTCATCCAGAACAGTGAGCTGGATGATCTGATTATTGCTCGTAGTGATGGTACGCCCACTTATAATCTCACCGTCGTGGTGGATGACTGGGATATGGAGGTAAGTCATGTCATCCGTGGTGATGATCATCTCAATAATACCCCGCGACAAATTAACCTGTTGCGCGCCCTTGGGGTTGAGCCACCCGTGTATGCCCATGCACCGATGATTCTTGGCGATGATGGCAAGCGGCTTTCCAAGCGCCACGGGGCAGTGAGTGTGATGCAATACCGTGAAGACGGTATTCTGCCCGAGGCATTGCTGAATTATCTGGTACGTCTGGGCTGGTCTCATGGTGATCAGGAAGTATTTTCGATTGATG
>Ga0316202_10001991_pt1 | contig 14186 bp, 13 predicted proteins | sample 3monrhotite_MG_FD_204934 | JGI IMG/M metagenome (GOLD analysis project Ga0316202, IMG submission 204934) | Microbial mat bacterial communities from mineral coupon in-situ incubated in ocean water Damariscotta River, Maine, United States -... | ecosystem: Environmental > Aquatic > Marine >... | reverse complement strand
TCTGGGGCTGCCTCGACGCGGTGCCTCCAGACCCCAAGGATGTCATCGTCGTCTCCAGCGGCCTGGGCGAGACCGCACAGGCCGGCGCGCTGCTCGACGCGCTCGGCCGCCGCCTGGTCCCCGACGGCCTGCTGGTCGTGCGGGTGCCCTGCCTCGACCACCCCATCCACCGCGCCCGCGGCTACGACGACCCCCGCTGGTCCGCGCCCGCGGCAGCGTCCTGGTTCGATCGGCCCGGCATCTCTCTCGCGCTGCTCCGGGCTGGGTTTCAGCCGCTGCGCTCCTGGCATCACCCCAAGAGTCCGGGTGATATCTACGTTCTCGCGCGGAAAGAGTAGCGGATCACCAGCTGCTGCCGGCCCCGCCACCGCCCGAGCTGCCGCCGCCGAACGACGAGCCGCCCGAGCTGCCGCCGCCGAACGACGAGCCACCCGAGCTGCTGGACGACGACGATGACGGCGGGTCCAGCTTCGGCGTGGAGCGGGTGTACGAATTGGAGTAGCTGCAGTGTGCGCAGCTCTCGCTGACCTGGACCAGCCCGCCGCTGTGGTAGGTCGCGGCCTGGAGGGTCGTCGATGAGGTGGTCCGGGTCCGGTTGCTGCAGCTCGGGCAGCGCGAGAAGCCCGAGAACCACACCTTGCGCGGCAGGATGCGCATGAAGTCACACTGCTTGCACTGGTAGACGTGCCAGTCGATCGAGTTGATCTGCTCCTCGGTCTGCTGGCCAGGATCGAGGTGCTCGTCCTCTTCGACCTCGTCGAGCTGGCGCATCTCGACCTTGCACGTCGGGCAGGTGCGATCGCGCTTCCGCTTGATCGACATGCCCAGGCTGGCCGTCAGCCACAGCCCGAGCACGCCACCCACGCCGCCGAGGCCCAGCTTCTCGTCGTCGCTCAGGCCGCGCCGTGGCGTGGCTGTGCTGCTCTGGGTGGTCGGCGCGACCGTGATCGGGCCGCCGGTGCCGGTCCGGGCGGCCTCGGGGTACTCGCGGAGGCGGCCGTCGACGGCGAGCAGGCCCGCCTCCATGCCCGCGCCGAAGTCGCCGGCCTTGAAGTGGGGGACCATCTCGCGGGCCTGCATCTGGCCGAGCCAGCCGTCGGGCAAGACGGACTCCAGGCCGTAGCCGGTCTCCATCTCCAGGCGCCGGTCGCCCATCACCATCAGGACCAGCAGGCCGTTGTTGGCCTCGACGTCTCCGATGTGCCACTCGTTGAACAGGCCGGTGGCGAAGGCCTTGGGCGTGGCGTCGATCTCGTCGAGGGTGACCACCGCGACCTCGACCCCGAGGTCGGCGTGCAGCGCGTCGAGCTGTGCTTCCAGCCGGGCCTCGGCCGCCTCGTCGAGGATGCCTGCGACGTCGCTCACCCAGTTGTCGCTGTTGCGTGGATTGGGGACCTCGTCAATGGTCGTCGCCATCGAAAGAGAAGAGACAAACCACCACATCCAACCACCTCCCGCGTCTGGTTACGAGACGGTGGCATGGTTATTCGCGCTCATGGGGATACGCGAAGAACTCCGAGCCCGACCGAACGTCCGAGAGGACGACATCGACGACATCATCGAGATCGCCGCTCGGTTCCAGGACGAACAATACGCCGCCGAAGAGGGCGAGCGCCGCATGGACGCCTTGCGCAAGACGGCGGAAGAGCTGGACATCGACCCGGCGTACCTCGATCAGGCGGTCACCCAGCTCGCAGAGCAGCGCGCCGCCGCGGCCCGCCAGAAGGCTGCGGCCTCTCGCATCGGGCTGTACGCCGTGCTCTCCGCGTCTGCCGTGCTCGTGCTCTCCCTGCTCACCGGCGGCGTCCTGGTCTCCTCGGCGGCGTCGGACATCTCGGTCGCCCAGGCAGAGGCCGCGAAGGCCGAGACCCGCCTGGTGCAGGCGCTGGACCGGCAGGCCTCGCTGGCGCCACAGCTCGTCGCGCTCGCAGGAGGCGACCACGCCACGATGCGGGGGGCAAGCGAGGCGTACCGCGACGCGCGCAACCTCTCGGAGAAGAAGGACGCCGCTGCCGCACTCAGCCTCGCGATGGCCGAGGCGCTCGCGGGGCTGCCGCCAGCCACGGACGCGGATCAGGCCCGGCTGAACCTCCAGTACGAGCTGACCGGCTCTCAGAACCGCGTCAGCACCGAGTCGGCCCGCTACGAAGAGGCTCGCCTGGGCTGGGAGGGCGCCGCGCGCACCACCACCGGCCGCGCTGCGGTCGGCCTCGGGCTCGCGGACGACCCGGCAGACTAGGCCCGGCGGCGCCAGCCCAGCAGCGACAGCGCGCCCACGAACAGCGCCGCGCCGCCGCTCCGGCAGCCGGACTTGTCGAGGTCTTCGCCCGCCGTGTCCGGCTCGTCGGTGTCTTCGTCGGTGTCCTGCGATGGGTCGCTGGTGTCGGGGGTGCCGGAGTCCGGCTCGCCGGTGTCCTCGGGATCCGGGGTGTCGGTCTCCCAGGGGTAGTCGAGCAGCTTGGTGCTGCCGAACACCGCAGCGTCCGCGGCCTCTTGGAGCTGCTGGAGGATGGTGGCCTCGATCGCGCCGCTCGGATCGGGGAGGCCGACGGCGCTCTCGCCGGTGACGGTCACGTAGATGACCGACGCGGTCAGGTACGTGCCGAAGGGAGAGGGGTGGCTGCCGTCGTCGGTGTAGAGGGAGCTGAAGAGGCTCTCTGCTGCCAGCGGGTCGCCGCCGTCTGTCACGATGCCGTCGTGGATGTGCGCGAACGCCAGCCCCGCCGGCGCGATCCAGGTGGGCCGCGCGTCCGTGCCGGTCTCGTCCCGGTAGCGCAGGTAGCCCTCCTGGAGGCGCTCCTGCATCGTCGAGAAGTCCGGGAAGAGCGACTCGTTGAGCGCGTCTCCCTCGCGGCGTCCCCAGGTCATCAGGAAGACCGTCTCGCCGCCGCGGGCCTCGACGAGGTCATCGAGGCCCGCCGCCGCGACGACGCTGCTCTGGTTGTCGGGGTTGGTCTCGGGGAAGCCGGGGATCTGGCTCTGCTCCTGGAGGACGACCCAGTCCCAGGCCTGGTCACCGCTGGCAAGCGCCCGGTACCAGGGAGATTTTTTGTCTTGCGTGTTGGCGAGGTGGGCCTCAAAGGTCAGGCCGCCGCCGGCCAGCTTGGCGCCCTGGCCACCCGCCCAGTCCGCCGGCGCACCGGCCTCAAGCAGGGCGATGGAGGTCCGATCGAGGTCGTTGAAGAATGTGTAGCTGTTGCCGACGAGCAGGATGCTCTGGGACCAGCCAACCGACGTGAGTGCGAGCAGCGAAAGCATGCGCGCAGTGTAGCCGAGCCGCACCCGACCTGACACAACCAGCCAGTGGGGGCCGTTATAAGCACAGGCCCACCGCAGAGAGGGGAGCATGGACGTCATCCGGGATCAGGCCATCATCGAGGGGTACCTCTCGGACGCCTCGAACACCCGCGGCCACGCCGAGGCGCTGGTCCGGCCGCGCTCGGCGGCCGAGGTCTCGGAGGTCTTGTCCCGCTGCCAGGCCTCAGGCACCCCGGTGACGGTCACCGCGCAGCGGACCTCGACGACCGGGGCGCCGGTCCCGAGCGGCGGCTGGCTGCTGTCGACCGAGCGGCTCGACACTATCTACGGACTCGACGAGGTGGGCGCAGGGGTGATGCTGGGGGCGTACCAGTCCCACGTCGCCGCGCAGGGGCACCTCTTCCCGCCCGATCCGACCTCGCGGCACGAGTGCACCGTCGGCGCCGCGATCGCCTGCAACGCCAGCGGCGCCCGCTCGTTCCGCTACGGTCCGACCCGACCCTGGATCACGGCGGTCGAGGTGGTGCTGCCCGACGGCCGCATCCTCCCGCGCGTCACCCGGCAGACGCCCATCCCGTCCGACTGGCCGGACATCGGCTGGCAGGAGCCCGCGGTCAAGACCGCCGCCGGCTACTTCCCCGCCGACAACCTGCTCGATCTGATGATTGGCCAGGAAGGCACCCTCGGCGTGATCACCCGCGCGTGGACCCGCCTGCTGCCGCAGCCGGCCGGGGTGCTGTCGCTCATCGCCTTCTTCCGTGGTCTGGAGCCGTGCCTCGCCTTCGTCGAGTCAGCCCGCGCCGGTGCTGCCCGCCACGGAACGGCGGCTGCGCCCGGCGCGCTCGCGCCGCGGGCCATCGAGTTCTTTGACCGCCACAGCCTGGCGTTGGTCCGCAGCCGGGTATCGGACATCCCCGACGACGCGGAGTGTGCCCTCTTCATCGAGATCGAGCACGGTGGCGAGCCGCCGCTGGAGGCATGGTGGGACGCGCTCATGGACGCGGGAGCCTCCGAGGACGTCATCGTCGCCGAGGACGACCAGGGCCGCGCCCGGCTGCACGCCGTGCGCCACGCGATCCCGGCTGGCGTCAACGAGCGGGTCGTCGCCAACGGCATGCCCAAGGTCGGAACCGACTTCTCGGTCCCTGACAGCGCGCTGCGCGAGATGATGGCCCGCTACGCGGCTGTTGAGATGCCCCACATCCTGTTCGGGCACATCGGAGACAACCACCTCCACCTCAACCTGCTGCCCCGAAGCGCCGGAGAGCTGGCCGAAGCCCGGCAGATGTACAAGGCGCTCGCGCGGGCGGCGGTGGCGCTCGGCGGCACGGTGTCGGCCGAGCACGGCATCGGCAAGATCAAGCGCGGCCTGCTCGCAGAGATGATCGGCCCCGCGCAGCTCGCGCGGTTCCGGGCGCTGAAGGCGCGGCTGGATCCGGCGTGGATCCTGGGCCGCGGTACACTGTTTGCCGCATCTGAGGAGACGACATGAGACGAGCTGCCTGGCTGCTTGTGGGGCTTGTGGGCTGTGACCTGGGCGACAAGATCCCGCTGAATCTGGCGCCGATCCTGCTCGAGTCGGATCCGGCCGAGGGCGAAGAGCTCGCCTACGACAAGGGCGTTGTGGCGGTCTACATCGTCGTCACGGATGAAGACACCGAGACGCTCATCGACGAGTGGTTCCTGCTCGACGAAGACGGCAACGAGACCGCCCTGGAGGGCGAGCCGTTCACGCCGTCGCTGGAACGGACCGACGACAATTACGTGGTGTACGCGCAGAGCTTCTCTCTGCTGGCCGGAGATGGAACCGGGCTGCGGGCCGTGGTGACAGACGATGAAGGCGCCACACTCTCCGTCGATTGGCCCCTGGCCGCCAGTGATTGAATTTTTTCGCGGAGTGTGTGTAAGCCTTGGTGGCCGCCCGCCGTTCTACAGGTGGGTGACGAAGGAGGCACCCTGTTGAATGTCTCGGGCGTGGGCGCCGTCCCACTGGAGGAAGAGAGAGACGTCGTCGCGCGGCTGAAGCGTGGGGACCGGCAGGCTGCGGCCGCACTGTACCAGTGGTACGGCGAGCAGCTCTATCGGCAGGCCATCCTGCCGCGGCTCCCCATACGCGAGCTCGCCGAGGACGTGCTCAAAGATACTTTCCGCCAGGTGCTCGAGAAGATCGAACAGTACACGCCTCAGGAGGGACGCAGCATCTACTACTGGATGCGTCGCATCGCTGTGAACCGGGCCATCGACGTCCACCGCGCGCACCAGCGCAAGCGGCGGATGGAGGAGCGGCTTGTCCACCGCGACGCTGTGGACACAACCATGTCTCAGCAGCCGCCACGACCCGACCGGAAGCCGGAGGTCGATGAGCTCAAGGACATGGTGCGACGCGCGCTCGACAAGCTCAACCCTCGCTACGCCACTGCCCTCCGGCTGCGGCTCCTTGAGGACCACGACCGCGAAGACTGCGCCCAGGCGATGGGCGTGACGGTCGGCAACTTCGACGTCATCCTTCACCGGGCCACCAAGGCCTTCCGGAAGATCTACCCGCCATGAGCGACACTCCCCACGACAGGCTCGCCCACTGGCTCGACGCGTCGAGCCAGGGCCAGCACCCCGCCGACCCGGCGGGGCTGGAGCCAGACGTCGTGGAGGCGGTCTACGCGCTCCGGCCGGACCTCGCGCCCCCGCCGCGCGTCTCGATCGATGACATCCTCGCCGGGCTGACCGAGGGGCCGCTCGCGCCCACCGCCGCCGCGCACGCCACCGAGCAGCGCGAGGCCGCCGCGCTCGCAGCCTTCCTTGACAGCGACACACCCGACGACGCCGAGCTGGACAGCGAGCCGCTGGAGGCGATCTACGCGCTCCGGCCGGACCTCGCGCCCCCGCCGCGCGTCTCGATGGACGACATCTTCGGCAGCGTCACCGAGGGTCCCTTCGCCGCGCCCGACAACATCGTCTCTCTGCCGATCGCAGCCCACGCCCAGGAGCCGGCCGCCGCGCCCGCCAGCGAGGGCGGCGCGAGCAACGTGGTCTCCCTGTCGGAGCGCCGGCGTGCCTGGTGGGCCCTGCCTGGGTTGGGTGCGCTGGCCGCCGCCGCCGCCGCGCTGCTGGTGGTCCAGCCGATCTCGCTCAACGAGCCCGCGCCCATGGACCTCGCCCTGGATGCCAACCGGTACGAGCAGGCTGCGCCGACCGCGGCACCGGAGCCGACCAGCACCGCGGCACCCGCCGGCGGGGACGCCTACCGCGAGCAGGCACCCGCAGCAGCAGCGACTGAGGGCACCACTGGCCGAGCCCCGGCCAGCGGCCCCGGCAAGGCCGAAGAGAAGCCAGCCGACGTGACCGGCGGTGCCCACGAGGCAAAAGACAACGCCGCCGACAACACCGTGTTGGATGGCAACCTCAGCGCGTCTCGCAGCGATGATGTCGCCACGCGGGAGCGGCAGTCTGCTGTGCTGGAGCCGTCCGAAGACCCGGTCCCGGAGCTTGCTCCGGCCCCAGAGGCGGAGCCGGAGCCGAAGCCGGAGCCGGAGCCGGTGGAAGAGGCCAGCGCGGGCAGCCTGGCTGGCTTGCTCGACGAGCTCGCCGAGAACGAGGCCGAGGAGTTGTCCGAAGGCGAGATGGCCGATCAGCTCAACTCGCTCGGCTACATCGGCGACGCGGTGGCTGAGAACGACGAGGGAGACTTCGAGGACGCCGAGGTCTTCGCAGACACGCCGGTGGTGGCCTCGGTGCCGTCCGGTGGCGAGTCGTACGGCGGCGCGAGGCTTGAGTCGGAGGCTGTGACCGGCGCGAGCCGACCGGGGCGGGTGAACCGCCGCAACAACGGCATCTTCAGCGCGGGCAGCCGCGGCGCAGAGGCCGACGCACCGTCCGCTCCGATGGCGGAGACCATCGCCGAGGACATGGAGGACGCGCCAGCGGACGACTTCGACTGGTCGTCTCGAGACGCCAGCGAGCTTCGCCTGGAGGACGTCCGCGAGCGCCCGGAGAGCATGACGGACCTGCGCACCGAGGCCGCTCGCTCCTTCCAGGCAGCGCCCGACGTGACCGCCGGCCGCCCGGAGCTGGCTGCCGCCTACGCCGCGGCTGACGCGCTGGTCGCGCAGCAGGAGCTCTCGGCGGCGCGCGCGGTGCTCGACCCGTTCCGGCGGTCGTCGGATCCGGACGTGGTGCTGGATGTTGCCTGGCGGCGCTGTGTGCTGCACCTCCAGCAAGGGTTTGTTGTCCCTGCCATCGCGGCGCTGGACGAGGGACTCCAGGTCGTCGGCGGGGACACGCGCCTGCGTGCGCGCGCGCTCTACCAGAAGGGGCAGCTGCTGGAGCGCCGCGGAGACGTCGCGGGGGCGACGGCCGCCTACGCGGAGGCCGCGCGCCTGCGGCGGTAGCGGCTGGCTGTGGTAGATCGAGAGGCATGCCTTTTCCGCCATCGCTGGCCCGGAGCCTCGCCTCGTTTGTCCTCGACGACGAGCAGCTCAGCCGCCTCGACGAGCTGTACTTCCAAGACGCTGGCCACGGCTACGACGCCTTTGGGATGCATCCCTCGTTCATCGCGCTCGGTCAGGCCATCGCCGACCCGATGTACCGCCGCTACTTTCGCGTGATCAGCACCGGCCACGAGCACATCCCCGATGTCGGCCCGGCCATCATCGCCAGCAACCACTCTGGGAATGTGCCCCTCGACGGGGCGATGATCTGGACGGACATCATCCGCAAGACCAACCCGCCGCGGGTCGCGCGGGCCATCGCGGACCACTTCGTGCCGTCCCTGCCGTGGGTGGGCACCCTCTTCGCGCGCAGCGGCATGGTCGGTGGGTCTCGCGGGAACGCCCGGACCCTGATCGAGGCGGGCGAGATGCTGCTCATCTTCCCCGAGGGAACGCCGGGCATCGTCAAGCCGTTCGCCAAGCGGTATCAGCTCCAGAAGTTTCGGGTCGGCCACACCGAGCTGGCCATCCGGCACGGCGCGCCCATCGTGCCGGTCGGCGTCGTCGGCGCCGAGGAGCAGCTCCCGCAGCTCCTCGTCAGCCGCCGCCTCGGCAAGCCCCTCGGTGTGCCCGAGCTTCCGATCCCGGCGGTGCCGATACCGCTCCCGGTGCGGTATCGCATCTACTATGGGCCGCCGATCCCGGTCCACGAGGACTACACGCCCGACCAGGCCGACGACCCCGAGGTGCTCAAGGAAGCCGCCGGGCGGGTGAAGGCCGCGGTCAATGACCTCATCCAGCGCGGCCTCAAGGAGCGCGGCGGGAGGATCTTCGCGTGAAGTACACCCTCAAGAACGTCCTCGTCACCGGGGCCTCGACCCCCGTGGGCGAGCGGGTCATCCGGCGGCTCATCGACGACTCCCGCGTCGACCAGATCCTCGCGGTCACCTCGCCCAAGGCGCCGCTGACCATCCCCGAGTCCGACCGGCTCAAGGCCGTGCCCGTCGACCTCCGCCGAGAGCGGCGGGTCCACTCGCTGCTGTTCGGCCCCGCCCGCGAGATGGGCGTCAACGTCGTGGTCCACACCGCGATGGAGCCCTCGGCGAGCAAGGAGGGCTCGTCGGTCCACGCCTTCAACGTGCAGGCGCTGCGCTCGATCATCTCGCTGTCAGAGCGGCACCCCTCGGTCAAGCGGCTGGTCGTGCGCTCGGCTGCTGAGGTCTACCAGTTCCGCAACAACCTCCCGGTGCTCATCAGCGAGGAGCACGAGCTGAACATGAGCCGCGGCGCCCCGCAGTGGGTGCGCGACCGCGTCGAGGCCGACCTGACCGCCTGCACCCGGATGGGGCTCTCGCCGCTCCAGATCGTCGTGCTGCGCATGGCCGAGGTCGTCGCGCCGGGCACCGGCAGCCAGATGTTCGACTACCTCCAGAGCCCGGTCTGCTTCCGGCCGGCGGGCTACGACCCGATGACCAACCTGATGACGCTGGAGGACACCGCCGCGGCGCTCCAGCGGGCGCTCCACCACGACGAGCAGGGCGTCTTCAACATCCCCGGCGCGGACACGCTGCCGCTGACGGCGTGCATCCGCCAGTGGGGCCGCCTCGGCGTGCCGGTGCCCGACGGCATGCTCACGCCGCTGTACCGGGTGCGGGCGCGGCTCACTGGCCGCGAGTTCCGCTACGGCATGAACCGGCGCCGGTTCCACTACTCGGGCGTGCTCGACGGGCGCCGCGCGGCGCAGGTGCTCGGCTACATTCCGTCGTACCCGATCGCGTGGCCCACCGCCTGAGCGCAGCGCTCAGGTGAAGACGAGGTACGAGTAGCGGGCGCGGTTGTCGACGGTGATGCGCTTGAGACTGAGCCACTCCAGGCCCTTGTCGTCGAGCATCTTGTGGGTAAACCGCCGGTAGGCGGGCTTGTGCACGTCGTCGAGGATGATGTGGCCGCCGGGGCGGGTCAGGCTCAGGACCGGCTCGAGGGTCTCCTCGCGGAAGTCCATGAAGCCCATGTCGTGGAAGACGAGGTCGAAGGAGCCGGGCTCGGCCTGGGCGATAAAGTTCTCCCAGAGCATGACGTTGTCAGCCGAGAGGTTGTGCCGGCTGAGGTACTCACGGGTCTTGCCGAGCCAGCCCTCGTGGTTGTCCACGGAGTAGACCGTGGGCTGCGGATCAGCGCCCTTGGCGTAGCGGCGCAGGATGAAGGAGCTGAAGCCGCTGCCGAGGTCGGCCATGCGGGTCGGCTTGTGGAGCTGGCAGAACAGCTGGAGGAAGACGGCGATCTCGACCGATGCGGCGTGCACGTCGTTGGAGACGTGGGTGGTGTACGCGCCGTGGTGGGGCGTGATCTCGGCGGCGATCGGCGCGGCGAGGGACTCGTAGTCCTGCAGCGCCGGGATGCGCTTGCGCAGCGCGCCGTCGTCGCGGAAGCCACGCGCGGTCTGGAGCGGCGTGATGTCCATTCGTCGCCAGGCGCCAATGTAGGGCTTCACCTGGAAATATCGCTGCAGCTGCATTTTCTCTCCCTCCCGCGGATGGAGCAAACGTGGCACGCCCCTCCACCTCCGTCAACATCTCCAATCGACCCCTCCAGGATCACCTGAAGGTGAGATTTTATTCGCCCGCGGCCTGGACCTGGACGTCGGCGTCCAGCGGAAGCTGCTCCAGGAAGCTGACCACGAGGTCATCTTCGAGCAGCGCCGCCGCGCCGTGGGTGACCGCGAAGGTGAGCTGGTCGCCCTCCCGCGCGACCAGGCCACGCACGAAGGTGGGGATCCGGGCGGTCTGCTGGAGCTGGAGCACCGCCGCCGCGTCGACGCGGCGAGAGACCAGCAGCGCCGGCAGGCCGTCGGCGGCCTCGACGCAGTACACGAAGGTCGCCGGCACGTCGAGCGTGGCGAGGGTCCGGCGGAGTTGGCGCAGCGCGGTGCGGGTCACGGCAGGCTCCGGTCAGGGCATCGCAGCAAGCTGCTGCATCAGGTGGACGTTGTTCTGCGACGCCCGCTGGAGGCGCTCGGTGAGGCGCTCCAGCTTCTGGCGTCCCCGGCTGCCGAGCGCCTCGCCGGCCTCGTCGGCCTCGTCAGCGAGCTGCCGGGCGACGGACTGCTGCCGGTCTCCCAGCCACACGAGGTTGTCGGCGACGGTCTGCTGGAGCTGCTCGGACTCGCGGTCGAAGACCTCTCGCACCTCGTCCAGCTCCATGATCAGCAGCGCGTTCTTTGTCGGCCGGAGCGCGAGGAAGGCGCGCTTCTCGGCGAAGTCAGCCAGCGCCTTGTGCAGCGCGGCGAGCGTCGAGGCGGGCACCGGGTGGACCTCCGGCAGCGCGCTCTTCTTCGGGCCAGCGAAGAACCGGTCGAATGACTCGTACTTCTTGAGCAGCCACGTCCCCAGGCGCTCCATGAGCTTCTTCAGGCGGCGGCTCACCTTCGCCAGCCAGGAGGGCGTCTCGTCGGCCTCGTCCAGCTCACGCGCAGCACGCAGCAGGTAGCGCTGGAGCACGGCCGGGCAGGTCTTCTCCAGCTCCTCAGCCGGGATGCCCTGCATCTGGGCGTACTTCTGGGCGATGTCGTCGCCGCTGACCGCCAGCCAGGCCAGCATGCCCTTCGCGTAGCGCTTGCTGTAGCGGAACAGCTTGCGGGCCGCCTCGGGATCCCCAGCCAGCGCGAGCTTCTTGTACTCCTCTGCGCGGGCGACCATCTTGCGCTCGCGGTCGGTCACGAGCTGCTTGTGGATCTCGCTGGTGACGATGGAGGAGCCGATCTTGATCGCGAAGGCGATCGGCAGGGTGACCACCCCACCGAGCACTGCGAGGTCAGTGGCGACGTCGAAGGCAGACGAGACGGCGTTGATGCTGTGGTGGAGCGCGAGGATGCCCTCGCGGGTCTTTGCCTGGCGGAGCGCCTCGGCTGTGACGGAGTCCTCGGCCACTGCGTCCTTGACGAGGCTGGCGGTGCGGACCTGCTTGACGATGCGCAGCCCGGCGAGGGTCAGCTCCCGCGCGAGGTTCATCCCCGAGAGCACGACGGCGATCTCGGGGACCTCTGTCGCGAGCAGGGACAGCCAGCTGATGCCTTCCTCGCCGAGCGAGGCCGCCAGCTCCAGCATGCGCTCGTCGCGCATGCGCTTGAGCACCGGGTCGTCGGCCTGCGAGTAGCCGTCGACTCCCTGGACCTCCTCGGTGAGCGCCGGGTCCTCGGCGCCGGACCGCGCCTGCTGCGCGGCGTCGCGGCCGGCGGCCTTCAGCAGCGCCAGCAGCTCGGCGGCGTCGTTGACCTCGACGCCGTCCGGGACCTCCTGGTCGGTGTTCTCGGCGTAGTACTCCTGGATGGCGAGCTTCGCGTCGCGGGTCGCGTCGCTGTTGCCGCCGCGGAGCATCGCCTCGATCTCTTCCTGTTGCTGTGCGGCGCGGCGGGCGCTGTCCATCGCCGTCTCCCACGCCTGGAGCCGCTCGAACCACAGGATGTGATCGGTGAGCGCGGCGGGCCGCCAGGCGCTGGGCAGCGCCTCGAACAGCGGGCGGACGTCCTCCAGCGTGGCCCCAGCCGCGATCAGCCGATCAAGCTCGGCCTGGAGGTCCGCCAGCACCGCTCCGGCGCCCGCGGCCTCGATGCGCTTGCGGTCCTTCCGGCCGGGGTCTCGGGGGTTGATGTCCTTCAGCGTGGCGATGGTCTCGGCGTGGCGATCGATCGCGGCCTGGGCGGCCTCGTGCTGCGGCGCCAGCCGCGCGTGCCGGTCGGCGTCTTCGCTGGCCTCCTCGGCGGCGAAGATGGCATCCTCGGCAAGAGACTCGATCTCATCGGCGTGGTCCAGCGCCGCCGCGGCGGCGTCTCGCGCGCGCAGGGCCTCGGCGAGCGCGGGCGTGCCGGCCACCGCTTCCGTGACCTCGGCGCGGGCCTCGCGGGCGCGCATGTCCAGCGTGGCGGTCATGGCGGCTTCGGCGCGAAGCTCCTCGCGGAGCGTCGCGACCTTCCGGGCCGCCTCGCCCAGCGCCAGCGCGTCCGCGGGGTCGATCGTGTCGGCGCCGTCGAGGAGCGCGGTCTGCTCGGTGAGGGCCAGCTCGGCGGCGCCGAGCGTGTCCTGCAGATCCAGGAGCCGCTCGGCGGCGGTGGATGCCTCTTCTTCGAGGACGCTGGCCTTCCCGTCGAGCAGCGACAGCCCCGGCGTCTGGTCGATCAGCTCCGAGAGCATGTCCTCGGCGGCCTGGACCGCGCGCTGGGCCTGATCGGCGCTCTCCTGCGCCCCGTCGAGCTGCGTGCGGGCAGCCTCCAGCGCCTCGGCTGCGGCGCGCTGCTCGTCGCTCTCGCTCTCACCGAGTGGAGCGAGCGTCTCTTCGCTGGGCGCGTCGGGCTCGTCGGTGAAGTTGTCCTCTTCGAAGCCGATGACGCGGGCCTTCTTCAGCGAGCGCACGCGGGCGCCGAAGAACAGCCGGAGCTTCCGCGGGAACTGCCCGGCGCTCGGGTCTCGCGCCTTGAAGGTGAGCCTGCCGCTGTCACCGTAGACGATGCCGCGGACGAACTTCTTCTTCTTCGCGGCGCGGCGGATCGCGCGGATGTCGCCGGGCGTCAGGCGCTTCCCGACGAGCAGGGCTGGCTCGCCGTTGCCGGCTTCCTGGCAGTAAAAGAAGTGGTACGGGCGCTCTGCGGAGCGCGTGGCAGCGCGCAGCAGCGTGCGACGCATCGCCTTGGTCTGGGCCTCGTTCATCGGAGGCAGTGTAGCGGACCCACGCAGCGATGCTGGTGACAGCTCCTCAACGTCTCGCCAGCCACGACGCGGGCGACTGAAACGGTCAAGGGGACACAGATTGGTCCGATTGGTATGATCGATGTACCCTGATAAAAAGATGAGACGCCTGGGGGGGCGGAACGTGGGACTGAGCGAACAGGAGCGGCAAGCACTCGTCTCGGAGTACCTCGCGGAGCTTGAGGCGGAGCACGACCGGCGCGAAGAGACCGCTCTGGTCGCGCGCCGAACACAGGTCCGCTCTCAGGAGATGGAGGAGCAGCTCCGCGCCGAAGAGGCCGATCGCATCCGAAACGAGCTGCGGCTGCGCTTCTACGAGCAAAACGGGTACCAGCAGTCGGTCGACCGCACCGGGCGGACCGTCTGGCTGTCTCCGACCGAGTTCTCCTCCCGGAAGCGACAGAAGCGCAAGAAGTCCCGCCGCTACAAGCTCGACCCCCGGCGCGCGCTCCGCCTCCGGGACGTGGGGCTGTTCGTCCTGATGTGCGCCTCGGCGGTTATCATCGGCCTGATGCTCGCCAATTGAACACAGGAGCCGATGTGACTGCCCGGCGGATCTCGGTCATCATCCCCACCATCGGCCGCCCCGATGACCTCCGGGTCATGCTCGGCAGCCTCGTCAAGCAGACGATTCTTCCCGACGAGTTCGTGCTCGTCAACGCCGGCCCGATGGACCTCCAGGACCTCGTCCGCGAGTGCCTGGCGGGAACCGACATCCTGTTCAAGTATGCGACCTCCCGGCCAGGGACCTCGCTTCAACGGAACG
>Ga0316202_10001990_pt1 | contig 14193 bp, 15 predicted proteins | sample 3monrhotite_MG_FD_204934 | JGI IMG/M metagenome (GOLD analysis project Ga0316202, IMG submission 204934) | Microbial mat bacterial communities from mineral coupon in-situ incubated in ocean water Damariscotta River, Maine, United States -... | ecosystem: Environmental > Aquatic > Marine >... | reverse complement strand
GTATTATTTAAAAACTCTTCTGGTAGTACTGTTTTTGATGAATTTCCTTCAAAAATATTCAATTCTTTAAGGGCTTTAAAAATATCACCTTTTGCTTCACCATATTGCAGATAAAGAGGCTTCTCTTCTCGGGGTGCATTACGATATGTATTCCTCACATCGTTACTCTGCCCTGGCATGCCATGATTTAGATAGCCTAACTTTGCATCTAAGCTTTTCATTGTTGCTTTTGAATCCTTAAGATTTTTGTATAATTCAGGATTTTTATTTACCACTTCACCAAAAGCATGCTTCTTACCAAACCCAAGAGTAAAAAGGGCTGGTGGATAATCTTTATATTCATCCTCAACTAATATATTCATTCTTTCTTCATTACCTGCATATAATTTACTTTCAGCATCATAATCATCTTTAACAACCTGCAATCCTAAAGCTACTTTATTCATCTCACTAACAGCATTATTAAATTTTAATTTAGCCTCTTGATATTTATCAGAAGGAGCATAAGTGCTCATAGTTCCCCCTTTAGATACAATAGCATTAGAAAGATTAGTAGTATCTTGAGCTGTTTCTATAGGTTTATTAAATAGGTTCTTATGCTTTCCTTTACTTAACTCTTTTAGTAAAAGATCTCTTCTATGTTCAGGGATTTTTTCAAGATGCTGCATTCCCCAAATACTAGCCCCTGTTGCATCCATCTCATTTAAAAGATCAACTGCATCCATTATATTTAAAGAGTCTTGTGCTGTTAAATTAGCCATCGATTAACCTCCTAGCTACTTCATCGCTTTTGTTTTGTATATAAGTTGGTTTTGATTCTCCTGTAAGTCTATCTAATTTAAGAAGAAGATCATTTAAGTATTGCATATAATTTTGCCCAGCTGGGGAATTGTTAAGTATAGTTTTAATAGCAGGGTTATCTTGCATTAGTGACCTAGCTCTAACAGGATCATTAGCACTTCTTGCAAGTTGAGCTACTAATGATTCTAATTGATCTACGCTTACATTTAAATCTCTTGCAGTAGATTTCTTCCGATCTTTGCTCATAGTCATGGCAAATACATTATTTTCTTGAATTACACCAAACATATTAATCATTTCTGTATGAGCATTCTGCAATGAAGTATATAGCTCTGGATATGCTGTCTTAACTTTTGCAACTCTATTTAAATTACTATCATCTATATCTTTTTGAGATTTAAATACATAATTAGGATTAGCTTTTACACCATTCATTGCAGCATCAACATATCTTTTTTCAAATACCTTGTAAGCGGAAGTAGGGCTGTCTGTGCCTTCACTATCTATATCATTCTCATTGAGTCCAAAGCTTTCATTAAGAATATTATCTAAAGCATATTCTTTTGCCTCAGCTTTAACATACATCTTAAGAGCTTCTTCGTCACTAAAATCCATCTCTCCTGACGCTTGGTCAACATAGTCTATCATTTGACTTTGTGCTATAGAGCTTAACTCAAGAGATGTTTTAGAAGAATAGTCATTTGATACCCTCAAGGCATCTCTTGCATAAGGAGATTTATATGATTCTAGCTCAGCCTCATCGGTTTCATATGACACTCCTGTTAATGGAGAAGATAAGGCCCTCATTTGAGTAAGAAATGTTATCTTCTTTTGCTCATTATCTTGTAATAGTCCAGCAAGCTTTACACTATCTATCTTAGATGTCATTTTACCTGCTTCAAGCTCTTGATCTGCCTTAAGACTCATTTTATCTTGAAGGCCTCTAGCTCTTTCAATATCTACCTTCTTATGTCCCGCTATCTTGTTAGATAAGTTCATATTAAATTGTTGCAATCTCTCAAAGTTAGATTTAACTTCACCAATTTCTCTGACCTCATTACTAGACATATCCTTAAGTATCTGTTGAGCATTAGGACTTTCTAATTCATTGTAGGTGATGCCATACTCAGCTACTTGATCCATTAATGTTTTATATCTATTATATGAATCTCTTTCCAATTGAAGGCTATTTTGCAACATCATTGTATCCTTTTGGAACTCAGACTGCCTCTTAAACTGCACTTCTGAGGCTTCCTGTTGCCTGTTAAAGGCACGTTCTGCTTCATCCGATGCAAACTCCATCTTCTTAAAAGAAGTCGCTGTATCGGCTAATATTGAAAGTGCTTGTAATGCTGCTGTTATATCTTCTGTTGCCATATATTCACCTTTTATATTTATGTTCCTTGATATTGATCTATGTCTGATCGCAAATCATTAAACGCTTTTCCTTTATACTCTTTTCCTGTAGCTGCCATATAATCTACTAGCATCTGATTCATTTCCTTCTCCATATTAATAAGCAAATCATCTCTTTGTTTTGATTGGTCCTGAAAAGATTTTTCGGTCATTAAATTCGCATTAGTGAAATCAAATTGTTGATTAGCCTGACCCATAGTTGCAAAGCCAGAAGAACTTTGTGCTTGCGCCTGTGATTGATTCATTTTGCTATATTCGTTACCTATCTGAGATCCTTTAATCTTTCTTTCTAGATTAAATTCTTTGGCGATTGATCCTTCAGGCCCGAAAGAAGTTTCGAGTTGATCGCTCCAAGTACTTGCTGCAGACCCCATTGCAGAACTAAGGCCACTTTTAAGTTCTCTTTCAGCAATAGCCTCATCACTATATTTACCTGTACCTAAAAGCTCTGCTTGCTTATCCTGCGCCTCTAAATCATAAAGTCCTCCTGTAGCAATATATGCTACCCCTTCAAAGAGATTCATCTTCCCTATAGGTTTTATATTTTCTTCATACCATTTTTTCGGATCCCAATATTCTGGCATTTCAGTTTCTCGATTAATAGTTCCTGAGCCTATAGTCTTTACAATCTCTTCACCTATTTCTCCATGAGTATCTAATAAATATTCTTCCCATGCATTAATATGTGCAGGTTCACCGTCTACTACGCCTATTCTATCGTCACCAAATCTACCAGCTTGAGATAAAGAATCAGTAGGTTTTTCTTCTTCACTCATATGATAGTATTCAGAATAACCTGTTTTTGGGTTTCTTTTATTCATATAGTATTCAGCATATCCTGTTTTTGGATTTCTCTTATTCATAATAATCTCCTAATCTAACAAATCCCAAATTGTTCCTATTCCTGCCATTATTGCTCCTGGCACAGCTCCTATACCTGTAGCCATCATGCCTCCACCAACAGTTTTCATAGTTCCCTGAGCTCTTTCAGCCCCTGACATATCATCCCAATTTGTTGCAAGGTCATAAGCACTAAGAGCTGTACCTGCCAACCCTAATGTTCCTGATAGTTTACTAGATACTCCTGTAGCAGAAACAGCATCATCTGAAGAGCTTAGTAGATCTACACCTGATGCATCTGTCATAAATGAATCATTCAGTCCTAAACTAGCCATCATTGGCCCACCTTTTGCTGGAGGAGTATTTAATCCTTCTCTCATTAAAGAAGACACTACATCATCTTCACCTAAAGGTATATCATCAAAATAATCTAATGAATCTTCTAATATCATATCCCTGCTAGTAGTAATACTTATAGGTTTTTGTGGACTTTGCCATTCACCTATATCAGGAAATCCAGTTTCTTTAATATCCATTGGTGCACTAGTAAATGCCTCACTCGACCTTACGCCATAGCCTCCCATACCATCATCAACTGGTACATTAGGTCTACTGGGATAAGGGTCACCCATAGACCATTCATTCAGATCAAGATCATCTAATGGAATCTCTGGTTTAGATTCATCTAGTGCCTTCTGATAGGCTGGATTCATATCTACCCTCTTTGATGCAGGTGTAAACATTCTCTTGTAAAAAGGGTCATCAGTATATTTATCAGAAACACTAAAAACATTAGCTTTTTCATTATTAGAATCTTGAAACGTCTGAGATAGCATGTCTTTATATTTACCTTGTTGATCAATAGCCCAATAATCATATACTGATTTACCTAAGCTCGCAGATGATTTTATTAGATTGGCTTTCTTAGCCCTTTCTTCATCTGCAACTTTTTGCCCTTCCTGATATCTTTGTAGTGCTATTCTTAAGTTACTTAACTCTAATCCTGGTTGATATTCTTCAGCCATAATTGCTCCTTTATTCTCCTACTCCTGTTTTCCATGCTAATATTCTAATGTCTGCTTGAGCGACGTTTACTGCGCTTGCTGAGTGTGGGGTATTGTCATATTTAAAAATATATGTATTCCCTGGGCAGCATGCTATATTATTAACTGTCTCATGATAAAACCAAAGCCCTACATCATCTGTCCCATATCCAGCCTCAAAATTCGCTGTAATATTAAATATACGATCACTATTTCCAGTATCCTTCAAGTAAATTTGTATTAATAAGATCTTAGATCCTAAGTTATGAGTAAAGTCAACATGTGCACTAGTAGAGCTCCCATTATTAACAGTAATCCAACCACTATCATAGTCAGGTGTAGATGTATTGTCTGCCTTATTAATGGTATTAAAGGCAGATTCATATATTACATTATTATATTTAGTATATTGCCTAAGACCTTTATTGGTATGCGCAAATACAGAAACACCCTCAGATAACTCATTTAATTTAGGTTCACGCTTTAACACCTTTTCTGATCCACTTTGTTTGCTACGAAACATAAGTTGCTGAAACCTATCCATTACTTAATACTCTTCATTCTGTATACAATTGATATATCATTAATCTCAAAATCTGTACCTGCTGTTCCATCAAAAAATAACTGTATGCTATATATATTATTAATACTGGCAACAGGTTTAAGCTCTGCATTAATCCAGTGTTCTTTACTAGTATCATTTAAAAAAGGGGTAGTATCGCTATTAGTCCCATCAGAAGAACCATCTGCAGTAGTCCTATAAAATGGTAACAAGTCACTAGCAGTATCGGTCTCTCCGTTTATACCATATTTAATAGAAACAGAACTTCCATCACCTTTATATGAAACATATACCTTGTATACTTTTTTTCTTACAGATGGCTGTCCAAAATCTATATCTTTAGTATGAAGCTTAATAGCTGTTGCAGCAGGAGTTCCAGCATCCCAAACTCTAAAGGTGCCACTGCTAGTACTATCATCATACCACATGGGCTTATTATCTTTATTTATTATAATACTACTAACAAGAGTACTTCCTTGCGCATCAGGATGATATGTCCATCCTTGCGTTAATAGGTCATATAAATAAATATGACCATTAGTTGATGTAGTATTTCCTAATATCCCTATTTGCTTAGTCTGCGGAACATAGAATGCTGAAGGGTTTTGAATAAAGCTAGACCAATTACTTTGACTTATTAATGTAACACCATCTCTCTGTAATAAATTTGTTACCTTCTCTCCATCATAAAGCCAACATGCTTGCTCATTAGCCCATACAACACCAAAATCAGTTCTGAATGCTGCGGCCTTTTGTTTTATGCCATTATGTTGTAAAGACTGTTCAATAAAAGGTAGTGGGTTAGCTATATTTATTATAGATACTTTATTTTGCTTAAACTCTATAATCCTATCGTTAAACTCTAGTAGCTTAACAATGCTATCCCCATCATTAATATTTGTTTCTAAAAAATTCCCCCCACTCTCACCTAATGGGAATGTATCTAATTGATTAACATTTGAATAGATTATTGCATCTTCCTTTACAACTGATGATCCTTGATCGTTAGTATAACGAACATTCCCAAGATAGGCTCGTCTATTTGCAATTACTGCAGTTTTAAACAATACATTTCTTGATAAATGTGATCCTATTATACCTGAATGTTCAGCATGAGTTATGAATTTAGGAGGGAACGACATATGTACTTCAGAATATCTATGCGCTCCATCTGCAGAAGTAGCAGATGAGGATAGGTTAGTTTTCTGTGCCCACCAAGTATTAGTATTAATGGGCCCGCTAGAACCCTCAGTAGCATCACTAGACTCTTCTGATACTGATATCCCACCAAGGGTAGTATCAAATATGGCTGCTAAATAAAAATTAGTATCTACATCTTCTTGCTTAAGATATACATTAATATGTGTAATTCTTGGGTTCCATAGATCTGCAGCCCCAGTTGCTAATGCTCCTCCATCATATGTCATACATCTCATTCTACATGCTACATTTGCATTAGGAGCATTATTTCCTGCTATAGGAGTTATAAATTGGTCTCCAGCTCTATTCGTTATAGGCACTAAAGCACTTTCTTGATTCCCATCATATGTAAAGCTAACTGCTACTGCAAAATTATATGCAGTTGTTCCATCTGTCCATCCACTACCTTTTCCGTGTGTGTCGGTATTTCTCATAATTATATGTGCAACATTAGGGGTTCCAGTATTTGCTGGACTTTGATTAGAATCAGTAGGATAATTAACAGGATCATCAGGATCCCACCCAGCTCCATATTGGCATTCTGAAGTTGATTGTGTGGATGCAGAGGTTCCAGCTACTGGAGCTGTAGGTTCAGCAGTATCTATAAACCATTTTTGATATGTATAAGAAGCGGCGTTACTAGCGGATTGTGATGTAGTCCGCTTCCATTTTTCCATATCTATAGGGCCAATCCAATGCGTAGATGTATCGTCATTTAAGCTAGAATCACTTACCCTCAAAACACCATCTGCATAGTAAAAAGATGCATTAATGGTATCTGAGCCCCCTAAGTCAATAATATTACTATTACTCCAATCATTTACAGTAGCCGAGCCTGTTGGTGTATGCTCAAATACATATAGCCCAGCATCAGTGTTATCTCCTATTGCGACATAATTAGTATTTTCTATACCTAATGCTGTTGCATCCCCATTCACAGCATTATGCAAGCCTGAATAAGAAGAATTAAATGCTATCAATTCATTACCATGACTTATAGCTACATTTTTATCAATAGGTCCACCTTTATAAAAAGTAAGTGCAGTTCCCCCAGCAAGAGAACTACTAATAGCATTTGAGATTACAAATACTTGGGGGTTTGCAGCTGAATCAGCAACTTCAGTTACGAAAGTATTTGCTGGGATAGTACCACCTTGAACTCCAAAACCAACAAGAATATTAGGATTATTTCCATCCATAGTTATCGTTGTTCCGCTTGCTATTGCACCTGCCTGAGTATTATCAGTGAGAGTCGCTAGGTCATCATCATTATAAAGTGCTGATCCTGCTGCGTCTCCCATCACAATCTTCCCAAGGTTATTTAAAGATACGTTCTCAGCTTTTTCAAATTGCTCATCAAGTATATCTCTAGGGTCTGAATTGTTATTAATCCCACCATGGAATGTAGTTATCTTATGGATTTGTTTGGGCATTTAGAACTTTTTCATTATAGCTGCTTTAACGATACCTTCAACGGTCTCATATAATGCATTGAATGCTTTTTCTTCTGTCTTTTCAGATAGAAAGGGTATATCAATATTCTTATTTAATGCATCTACTATTTCTTTCTGCAAGTCTTCACCAAATAAATCTTCAACTAAATCTTTCTTTACCTTGTCAAACATCCCCATTTTCTTACTCCTTTTTCATTAACTGTGATATTATCTTTACTATTGCATTAAAGGATTTCTCAATCCCTTTCTGCTCTATTTGCATTTTCTTCTGTTGATTAATTAACTGAATAATAATGCCCTCTAATCTTTTAAAGCTCTCCTCTAACTCCTCCATTAAGGTGTCTTGGATGAACTTGTTCTGCTTCCATATGAAGTAACCAAAGGCCATAGATACAGCCACAGGTATTCCGAACTTCTCTATTATTGCAAATATATCCATTATTTACCATCCAGTACTTCTCCCCATAATGTAGTTTTACCATCAATAATTTCAACTACCTCGACCTTAAAGTCTCCATTATCAAAGAAATCAATTATCGCAAAAGCATGATTCCAATTAGTTAACCTTCCACTCAGCCAATCCTCATCCTCTTCTATATCCTTTAAGCACCCTAGACTCCATGCACTTATAGTACCTCCAGCATGTGTCTTTGTATGCCTTTGTAGATCATGAGTATGGCCATACATTATATTCTCACTATACACATCTAAGTGCTTATATGAGTGGTATTTAGAAACAAACTTACCATGAGTAAAGTTTAACTTTCCTATCTTCAGAGTCTTCTTCCTGTTGTAAGGATGAAACTCATATCCTCTCTCCTCTAACTTAAGAGCATTCTCTGTTGTATACTTCTCTAGATATGGATACCTAAACACGAACTTGTCTAACCATACTTCATGATTCCCTTGAACAAAATGCCTCTCTTTACATTTAGCCTTATCTAGGGATCTATCTATCTGATCCATACCCTTATTAACATCGTTAACATCCTGCTCTAACAATGGTATTAAGTCTTCCATTGGCTTAGCAAATCTACCTTTCCAGTAGTGTGTGCTAAAATATTGCCACTCTCCTGTGTCACCTAAGTCAACATAAATATCAGGCTTTATAATCTCAATAGCTTTACATACTATTTTGATAGCCCTTTTGTCTTCTAAGGGAAAATGCTTGTCAGGCGTTACTATTGCACGCTTAACAGCATTCTTTTTTCTTCTCGGCATATCTCTCTCCTATATTGAAACTGAAACCCATCCAACTTGAATAACAAAGGCTAAAAAAGCTAATATTGCAAGCAATATTTTTATTGCCCCAGAAACCTGATCCTTCCATGACTCAAGGGAACTAACTCTTCCATTGGTAATTTTTACTTGCTTGAGTATTTCATGTACTTTATCTCTCATGTCTTTTCTCAACTCATCTGTTGTCATTGCTAAACTAACCCTCATAGCTTAAATCATATCCATCATTGGCTTTAAGAAAATGCTCAACAGTACCTCTGCCAAGCTCACTATTATAAACGCGCTTCCAATATTTCGCCTGACCTTCAATATCATCCCATTTAGGCAAAGGCTTACTATCTCTTCTATACTTCAATCTGCAAAATGCAGCCTGAAGAGCTATATTAGCCATCAATCTCATATCAGAATCAATCTCATCAAACCCCAATGCATATAATTTGGTCTTTAATTCTGGACGATACATAACATAATTTTCCATTGTATCTCTCATTGTTGCAGGTTCTACTTGGAAAAATCCAATAGCAGGACCACCATTTTGCTCTATAGCCCTATAGCCAGACTCAGCCATACCTGTTCTCATAATCATTGCATGAGCATCATCCGAGTACATATCTAACTCATCAAGAGCCCACTTTACTATAGATTCTATACTATTAATCATACTTAAAATACCTCGTTTATTAGTAAAAATTGCCATTTTTCCGTCGATAATATAATATATTTATCACCGACCTTCCAAGCTCTTTAAAAATTTGCTCCCATAAATATTGCCTCACGCCCAATCGTATAGTCTAGATATGGGTCACTTGAAGTTCCTGATGATGAGCTATATCTTGCTCCACAAGCTTTAATAGTTGTTGCACCCCCTAGACCTGCGGCTAAGCTATTATCAAGATAATCATATGTATAATTCATCAAGCAAACCCTAAAAACCCCTTCTTCTGAACCTGCCTGTGATATATCCATAAGGGCAGTATCATTAAGCGTAATCGTATTCCATCCTGTAGACCAAGAAGAATTTACAGAAGAATATGTAGGAACTTGCCCAAAAAAAGTCCCTGCACCTGAACCATCAGTAAGCCCAAATGCTGTGTCTGCATCTGTAATATTATCAAAATCATCAGTTGATACTGCGCCACTATAATCAGACCCTACAGCTATTACATCTCCGCTTGTGTTAGTAAAGCCCTTTATTCTTAATTTAGCAGATTCAGGTTTATGATATACAGAACCTGGAATATCAAAACTAAAAAATGACCTTGATACAGACCATAGACCACCTCCTCTTCCTGCCCCAGCAGTTACTCTCACAGCATAATTAACAGAAGAAGAAGATGCAGTATTAGCTGGAGTACCCTTCCTTGCATCAGTCCAACTACTTCCATAATGTATTGCAAATCCATCATTATTAGCATATATCTGAGGCATCAGGCTTCAACCTTTGGCATATAATAATATTCCTTTATATCTGTATAACAATTGCTATCAGTGTTTACTTTAACTTTATCATAGGTTAACTCATCAAAAGAGTATAAATTAGACTCATCCTCTTCATTGTTCCAGTAACTAATATTTCCACCTGCATTAATCCTTGCTAATGCAAAATCTTTAAAAGTACTTGTGCTACCATCTGCAAATGTATCAAGGAATATCCCATCATATTTATCAGATATAGATAACGTACTCCAATCTCCTTCAATAACAGTAACATTAGACTTGGTAGATGCCCATGCATTTAATCTCTCTAGTATTTGTGGGTGTATTTCAATAATAGTATGAGAATTAACCCCTTGTGCTTGTATATAGTCTGCGCATATACCCATACCAAATCCTATCTCTAAAATATCTCCTTTGCTTTGACAGATGTATTCTGCGGTCTTTTCCATTATAGGAGCTTCCCAATCCATCATAACTTCAATGCCTAACTCAGATACTATCTTAGTATCTTCAAATGTTAATATTTCATCTTTAAAATACATTAAAAGAAATTTAAACTTACTGAACCATAACAAACTTCATCAGTAGCATCCCAATAAAAGCTAACAATATCTCTTCGATTACTTCCTCCACTTAAAGAAGGCTCTTGACCTCCGCCCCATCTTACATCTCCGGCCGTTCCACCATCATTATTTGCATTGCTCCCACCAGAATCTAATGCATAATAATTAGTAATAGTCCTTGCTGAACCATCTTGTTTTATTACTAATATAAAATTGCCTGATTTAGCAGGGAATTGCAAACTTAGATTTGTTATAGCACTACTCATATCTAAATCTGCTTTATGTCCATCCCGAAAATCTATAGTAACATTTGTACCGCTTGATGTTGCATGCTTAGTAAATCCAATTGTATTATCAGCAGAATTAATATCACCTGTCATAGTGCCACCTGCAAGAGGCAATTTACTACTTTGGCTCTTTATAATCTTAGAACCCATAAATCTCTCCTTTTATATGCCCTATATTAACCATTATTTTGTTATTGTAACCAATGCTTTTTGAGAAGCTGCACTTGCATCCATAAATACATCGGCAATATCCGCTACTGCAAGTATTAGTGTATCGCCAGCATCTAGCCTAATTCCTTTTAATGTTCCTGTCGCTGCAGTGCCAGAGCTACCAACCATAACAAATCCTGAATTATCAAAATCTGCTTGTATAAATATTTCCTTAGCAGCAGTTTCTGTAGTATTTAAATGGTTTGCATGAGTTAATGCAGCTACACTTGTTTCTACAGTAAATTGATCATATGAAGTTAATGTTGCTTGTCCTGCTGGTACTACAGTTGAAGTTGCAACTACATTATGTCCATTTGCAAGTTGACCAGATTGTATAGCTTCGACTGCAGTTTCTATGGCTTCTGTATCCACCTTTATAGTATCTAATACAGCGTCTATAGTATCTAACACAGCATTATCTGTAGCACTAAGATTGGCTGTTACAGTTCCATCTACGGTTATTGTTCCCTCTACAGCAGTTTTAATAGCATTTGTGTCAGAATCTATCGTTATTAACAATGCTTCATTTGCTGCATGGTCTACATTAGCTGCAGCTAACAAAACCTCAATCGCAGCAGCATCAACTTGAATAGCCTCAACTGCGGTTTCAATAGCTTCGGTGTCTACTTTAATAGTATCCAATACAGAGTCAATAGTATCTAATACGGCATTATCTGTTGCACTTAGATTTGCTGTAACTGTACCATCTACAGTTATTGTATTCCCACCATCATCAATGCTAACATATAAAGCTCCTGATGAGTTTACTTGAAGTGGAGAATAATCTCCATCCGCACCACCTAGGGCTGCAAGAGTATCATTCCTAACCGCTAATGGCATAATGCCTGTATTGCCTGAACTATGAGCGGCATCCTCTGCATGAATAGCACCATCAAGAGCGGTTAACCCAGTATTTGTAACTGCCCCATTAAATCCACCACTTGATATATTGACATCTACTTTAGAGCTATTAATTGCAGCAGCTAGTTCAGTTAGCCCAGCATTAGTTACAGCCCCATCAAATCCACCGCTAGCAATATTTACATCTACTTGGTCACTTGCGTTTATAGCCGTCCCTAATTCAGTTAATGCATCATGAGTTACAGCAACAGTTCCATCTACAGTTATTGCACCACCACCATCATCAATAGTAACAAATAGAGCCCCAGTTGCATTGACCTGCAGTGGTGCGTAGTCTCCATCCGTACCAGCTAATGCCGCAAGAGTATCATTGCGAACAGCTAGTGGCATAATACCTTTATCTGTAGAGGTATGAGAAGAATCTTCTGCGTGTTCTAAATTTGGTATTGTTATCTGGAGTTGCCCTGATGTAGATTTAAGCCTGTCCCAATTACCATCAGCTTCTAAGCCCATTATCATAGAGCCATGGACAGTGGTATCTGGATTTGATGTATTGTCAGCTAAAGTACCGCTAATTGTTTCTTGTAGTTCATAACTAATCTGTTTTAGTACTTGCATTGCAGTAATACTAGTAGTATCTGTAGCACTATTCTTTGCATCAGCTTTTGCTCCTAGTGTTACCATAGCTCCATCTGCTACTGATCCCGAAACTAATGCTCCGCTTGCTATAGCTCCATTAGCAATTGCTCCACTGGCTATTGCTCCGCTTGCAATAGCTCCAGAGGCTATAGCTCCAGAAGAAACAGCGCCAGAAGCTATAGAGCCGCTAGCAAAAGCACCACTCGCTACCTGTCCAGATGCAATTTTAATGTCATTATTAGTCCCAAGGTCAACAAGTTGAGTCCCTGCAGGGTCATCATAATATACAAGTAATTTATCAGAATCAGCCATGCTTGTAGTATCATGTTCTAATGTAATAACATCATCTGCTACTCCGGTATGGCCTAACCCATCTACTGCAAAGTTATATATTGCAATGTTATCTGTGACATTAACAATTAAAAGTAATCCCTTAATATCAAAATCTGAACCATAATCAGAGAGCTCTACTGTTCTTGCTGAAGCATCAAATGTATAAGTTGTTATAAGTTTTTTCATATTATCCTAACGCTATTGCCATTGCTACAGAAAATCCTTCACTCGCTCCTGTAACGGTTATCGTTTGCCCACTGTTAGTTACTGCAACTCCACCTCCACCATTTATAGTAAAGTCTGCAGACCCGTCAGTATCTGATGCAGCTGATCCACCACCAGTATCTGTCGTTATAGTAACACCAGTAATATCTCCACCTCCAGCTGAACTGACACTTGCGTCAATAGCATCCTGAACAGCAGCTGCAGTTAATATTGAAGTATCATTATCTACTAAGTCTGTGTTACTATCTTGAATTTTAGTTATAGTTATTGCAGCATCATCTGTTATCTCTGGCATAGTAATTGAACTAGCTGTAGCTCCAATATAAGTTGCTAATTGAGACATAGTTACTTTACCTGTGGAGTCTTCACTACCTGCAGCTACTTCACCAGCTGCACTTCCAGCAACAGAAACATCATCTATTAAAAATGTATCTCCAGCAGCTATAGTAATACTAGTTAAATCTTTACAATTCCTAAGATTAACATCGTGTCCATCCATGAGCTTAAAATCTGAAGCATCATCTCGTATTAATTTCCCTGTAAACTTTGGCATTTATGCTCCTTAAGTAATTTGTATACCTGAAAATGTTACAGCTTGATTAACTGAAACATAAACATTATAATCTTGTGTAAAGCCATTACTAGCATCAACAGCAGCATTATGCAATCCACTAACTGTTTGTATAGCACGTAAATCAGTAGCTACATCATCTGGATGTATTGATGCATTATCTGCTTGCTTAATAGTGGTAGCTTCATTATCTGTACCGCCATTCTTAGGCCATCCAAAAAATGTATAATGACCTGATTCCCCTGCAATTGTTAAGTCAGGACAGTTACTATGATATTCTGATGCTGTCCATGTACTTCCATATCCAGAAACACTTTGAGTGCCTGCACCGCAAATATTTATTGACCTAGAGGATTGGTCAGGAAGTAGTGACCCGAGAGTAGCTGTATTTGCAGCTTGCATGCATGCAGTAAGTTCTGCTTGAGTTGGGCCAGTAGTAGCATCACAAGTTCCCCATATTATCTTATTAAGAAAGTAATATCTCCCGCTACTCTGATTAGAAGAAGATCCTC
>Ga0316202_10001989_pt1 | contig 14214 bp, 11 predicted proteins | sample 3monrhotite_MG_FD_204934 | JGI IMG/M metagenome (GOLD analysis project Ga0316202, IMG submission 204934) | Microbial mat bacterial communities from mineral coupon in-situ incubated in ocean water Damariscotta River, Maine, United States -... | ecosystem: Environmental > Aquatic > Marine >... | reverse complement strand
CCCCTGTCCGTCGTCACGTCCTTGCTATCGCACGAGTGAATCGAGTCGCGAGGACAGGCCTCCCGGGTGCGCGGCCTTCTCGCCTCGCTACTTCGTGCTGAAGGCCACCAGGTGCAGCTTCATGCCCTGGGGGCGGTACTCGAGCTTGACCTGACCGCCGGCGTCGCCGCCGTACCAGAGCGCGAGGATCGGCGGCGGACCCGGCACGAACTCGTCGCGCGCCAGCTCGAGGTCGCCGCCCCCGAGCTTGGCCTTGAGGGTCTCGACCATGCCCGGCCAACGCTCCTTGCCGGCATCAGCCTGCAGGCTCGAGTGCATCAGGCCCCACGCCTTGTCGGCGTCGCCCGCGCGGATGGCTTCGAGAAACGAGCGCGCGTGGGCGTCGTAGGCACTGCGGTCGTCCAGCGTCTGGAACCAGTCCTTGCCGAGCGTCTCGGACTCGACGTTGAACTGCACGATCTTGTCGTCGAGCGTGCGCACGAGGCTCTGGGCCGTGCCCTTCTCGAACTCGGCCGTGCCCTCGCTCTTGACCTCCTTGCCCTTGTCGGTGTGGTTGATCGACAGGTTGAAGCCGTTGGCCGCCATGCCCGTGAATGCGCCGAGGCGCTCGTTCATGGCCTTCATCCAGGCCGCGAGCATGGCGTCGTCGACCTCCTCGTGGAGGGAGGGGTGGAACATGGCCTTCAAGGTGGCGGGGTTGCCCGTGGCCACCGCGGCGTAGAAGTCCTCCTGGACGCTCGTCGATTCCTTGTAGGCGAGGTAGAGGCAGCCGGCGCAGCTCCCCACGAGGATCAGCAGTACCAGCGCGATGATTCCGAATGCCTTGCCCATGCCGGACCTCCCTTTCGAGGCGTGGAGCGTACCAACATGGCGCGGTCGGGGAAGTCCCGCGCTGGTCCGCGCGCTACGACGGCGGTCGGCGATGGCCCAGGGCGAGTTGCTTCTTGCGACGCGCGCGGCGCGAGAGGATCGGGCGGACCCAGAGCCAGAGTCCGCTGCCCACGAGGAACGCCAGGCAGATCGCAACCAACGGCATGAGGTAGTCGTGCACGGGCTTGGCGAACCAGGAGCCGTCGTGCAGTGACTCGAGGAAGTCCGAGCGCCGTGTCGCCACGCTCAAGACCTTGCCCGTCACGGCGTCGACCTGGATCTCGGTGTGGTTGTGCTTCGAGCGGAACTTGTAGATGCGCTTGGCCGGGCGCACGTCGATCCGGTCGATGTCCTCGTGGCTCTCGAAGTCGGGGTGCCCCTGCGCCTGGACCTTCTTCCACGCATCCTCGATCGTGAGAAACGCGAGGGGAGATGCCATGGGCACGCGCTCGGCCTCCTGCGTCGGCGGCTGGATCCAGCTGTACTCCTTCTTGAGCAGGAGCAGGAACCCCGTGACGGCGATCAAGAGCAGGAACGCGGCCGCGCTGATGCCGACCCACTTGTGGGTGTGCCAGAAGAAGCGGTAGGGGTTCACGCGGCGTCTCCGGCCCGGCCCGGTGCCGGGAGCGGGGAGAGTCTACGCGCTGACGTCGATCAGGCTGTCTTGCGAAGGCGGCGCGGTGCCGCGGCGGCCGGTCGGCGTGCCGCGGCCGGGCGTGCCGGCCGGGCTGCGGCCGGTCGGACGGGACGACGTGCGGGGGGCCGGGGCGCGGCGCGGGTCGGGCGGCGGGACGCGCTCGGGCGCGCACGCGCCGGCTGATCGGTCACGCGACGACGCGGCGTCTTGGCCGTGCGCAGGAAGCCCTGGCCCAGCAGGCCCAGCCCGATCAGGAACGAGAGGATCATGCCGATGCGCACGAGGCCCTCGTGCCGTGCATGGACGGTGTACTCACCCGCGGCATGCCAGCGCTCGTAGGAGCGCAGCCAGGGCGAGTACTCGGCCGTGCCGGCCGCGGGCGGCGGTGCCGGCTTGCGCGCCGACTCGAGGGCGGCGACGTCGTGCTCGGCTTCGAGTACCGAAAGCGCACTGCGTGCATCCCCCGCGAGGCAGAGGTACACGACCAGGTGGCCGACGGAGAGGATGGCGAGTCCGAGCAGCAGCATCGGGGCCGCGGCGCGGGCGGTCGAGGGGGTGTTCATGGTTCTAGCGTCCCCACTGGCCGGAGGCCGGTCGCGTCGTGCGTAGGCCGGGCGGCGCGGCCGGCGCATCGGGAACGGGCCGCATCGCGGCCGGGGCCTTCTCGACAGGCGGCGGCATGGGCCGGCTCGGCGGAGGCCGCGGCGGTTCGTGCGCGTCGGCCTCGAAGCGCGGGCCGCTGCTCGGGAGCACCTTCGGCCGGACGCCGGTCTCGATGGGCTTGTGGGCGGCGAGGCCCGTGATCTCGGCCGAGGGGGTGCGCGGATCACCGGGACGCTGCCAGCGGCCGGCGTGGTCCGGGGTGTCGCGCACCTGGCGCGAACCGAAGCGACTGAGCAGCCACAGGGCGCCGAGGGCGCCGAAGCCGATCAGGCCGAAGAGGACCCACTTGTTGAGCGGCGGATCGACGTCGAGGGAGCCGCGGACCCCAGCCCACGTCGTGTCGGGACTCGGGAAGGCGTCGTTGCGCGTCGTGAGCATGACCGTGACGCAGTAGTTGCCGGCCGCGACCACGAGCACGTGCGTCGTGCTGGGGGCCGCGCCCTGCTCGGCGCGGAACGTGATCTCCGCCGCGTTCCATTCCCCGACCGTCGTCGCCGTGACTTGCATGCCGGGCGGGGCATCTTCCTGGGACTTGTTCCACTGTTCGATGCCGAGGTCGTCCGAGGTGCGCACGGGCTGCAGGAGGTCGACGCGCGTGACGATGAGCACCCCCGTCGGGTCGCTGGCGTCACCGGCGACGAAGGCCTTCATCTCGTGGACGCGCTCGACGGGCAGGGTGCCGAAGCGCGGGGTCACGTTGAAGTTGCTGTTGCTCTCCATGCTCATGGTCTCGACGAATCCGTCGGGCACGTCGACGGCCCAGCCGTGGCCGTCGACACGCTCGCCCGCCCACGCAGGGGCGGCCGCGAAGACGAGTCCACCCAGGATGAGAAGGGTGCAGAGTGTCTTGAGCATGCGTCGTTCCCTCGGCGCCGGGTCCTTCCCCGGCTGCGATGCAGAGTCCGGATTCCTCATCGGCCGCGGCGCGGGCGGGGTCGCAGCGTCAATCTGCGACAGGGCGTCTCAGAATGAGACGGGCGCTACGAGGTCTGGCCGAGGGGGTCGGTCGGGACCTCGACGGGCTCGGCGACGCCAGGGTGGCGGTCGATGTCGGCGATGACGGCGAGGTGGTGTTCGGTGTGGACGCGCAGGAACCGCCACCACTGTGCCGCGGAGAACCAGCCGAGCATGGGATGGCGGCCGACGCCGCGTACCTGGCGCAGGGTGCTCGCCCGCGCCGCGATGGCGGCCGCCGCGCCGCTCAGGTCGCGTACCCGTTCAACCAGCGCGGCGCGGGCCGGGATGGGGGCGGGCAGGGTACCGGTGGGGGCCTCCGCACGACCGCGCGGGATGCGTCCCGTCAGGAGGATGGCGCGGCCGGTCACCGACGGGGAGCCCTTCGGCTGGATGCGCTCATGCGCGCAGCCGGCCTCGAGCTTCTCGATCATGGCCGTCATGCCCAGGCCGGCCTGGGCGATGTGCTCCACCTGCTGGGCCGGCGACCAGTGCGAGATGGCCGGGACCCGGCCGTAGAGACGCACATCCTCCCAGGCGAGGATCTCGAGCAGGTGCGCCAGGCAGGCGTGCACGGCGAGGGTGTCGGCTTCGATGCCCATGGGCCGCATTCTACGCCTCCCGGGGCGCTGGCGGGAGGCCCCGGGCCATGGCACCCTCCGGGCCGGAGGACCCCATGGACAAGCGCGCCCCGGCCGACCATCCGATCGACGACCTCGTCGCCGCCCGCTGGAGCCCGTACGTGTTCCGCGACGAGGCCCTCGAGGCGGGCGTCGTGGCGTCCCTCCTCGAGGCGGCGCGCTGGGCTCCCTCGAGCTACAACGAGCAGCCCTGGCGCTTCCTGGTCGGGCGCAAGGGGGACGCGGCGTGGCAGGGCATCCATGACTGCCTGGTCGAGCCGAACCAGGCCTGGGCGCAAGCGGCCCCGGTGCTGATGGTCAGCGTGGCGAGCATGCGCTACGCGCGCGGGGACAAGCCCAATGCGCATGCGTGGCATGACGTCGGGCTTGCGACGGGGAACCTGCTGGCGGAGGCCACGGCCCGCGGGCTCCTGGCCCATCAGATGGGTGGGTTCTTCCCGGACCGTCTGCGCGAGCGCTTCGGGCTCCCCGAGCACTTCGAACCCTGCGCCGCCATCGCGATCGGGCACCGCGGGGACCCTGCGACGGCAGCCCCCGAGTTGGCCGCGCGCGAGCAGGGTCCGCGCACGCGTCGGGCCGTGGCGGAGTTCGCCTTTGGAGATAGCTGGGGGCAGCCCGCGTCGCTCGACGCGTAGGACCTACTTGCCGGCCGCCTTCGCCGCGGCCTTCCAGGCCTTCTCGAGCGCCGCCGCCGCCTCGGCGGCTTCGAGTCCTCGGCAGTCGCGCTTGATGGCGGCGGCGCGCTTGAGCGCCCCCTTGGTGTCACCGGCGTCGGCGAGCGCCTGGGCCTCGTCCAAGCGCGCACGGGCGGCCTTCTCCAGTTCGTCCAGCACGCGCGCGCTGCGCTCGCTGAGCTTGTTCTTGCGCTCGATCTGGCGTGCCTTGAGGGCGTGCTTCACGGCGTCCTTCGTCTTGCCCTTGGCGCGTGCGGCCTGGGCCTTCTCGATCAGCGCGTCGGATTGGTCGGCCGCCTTGAAGGCCTTCTTGTGCGCGTCCACGTACGCACCAAGCCAGGCGGCGGCCTTGTCCGGTCGGCTCTGGTGCTTCATGCCCTCCACGCGCTCGAACTCGATGTGTTCGTAGCCGTTCTTCTCGAGCGCGGCCTTGGCCGTGAAGGCCTGGCCGGTGCCGTCGGGATCGCCCACGATCAGGACGTGATCCTTGTCGCCGAAGAAGATGTAGATGCGCAGGTGCTTGCGACCCGCCGCAATGACCGCGTCGTTGCCGGGAATCTGCTGTGGCGCGAAGTTCCCCCCGCGCGTGCAGATGTGGGTGAACACCTCGGGATGGCGCAGGCCCGAGTGGTAGCTCGGGTTGCCACCGCCGCTGAAGCCCGTGACCATGACGGCGCGCGGGTTGACGCGGAAGTGCTTCGTGATCGTGGCGTGGATCTCGAGCAGCACCTCGTCGTCTTCCGTCGAGGGCGCGAGCTTGGATTTCGCGGGGCGGTGGTTGGTGGCCGTGACCATGTCGGGGCAAGCCACGATGAAGCCGTGCCGATTGGCGAGGCCTTGCCACGCGCGCATCTCACCCTTGCCGCTGCCCCCGCGCCCGTGGCTGGAGATCACCAGGGGCCAGCTCTTCTTCGTGGAGTACTGGGACGGCACGTAGAGGGACCAGGCGCGGGCGTGCTTCGCCGTCGTCTGCTCCACGACCTTGCCGGTCGGGGGCGCCTTGTCCTTGGCCGCCGCCGGGCGGAGGGGCCCGATCACGGCAAGTCCCACGAGGAGGGCGACGGCGAACAGCGGGGCGGCGACGGCGAGGCGGGCGGGGTGCGGCATGAGGCCGATGCTACGCCTCCGAGGCCGCAGGCGACATACGAACAAAAGCCATACTCTCGCGAAGCCTCGTGATAGCTTCTTGTTCGTGTCGCGCATCTTCCACCCCCTGGAGGCCGATCCCGGGGCCCGCTCGCGCGGGCCGCGCGCCTCCGTCCGCGGGCGGGGCGCGGCCTCCCAGCCGGCCAACCGCTTCGCCGCCCGGTCCGGGGGCGAGATCGCCATCGACTTCCGCTACGAACCGCTCGAGGTCGAGGAGTGGGGCGACGACTGGGGGCCCGGCGACCCCTGGGGACCCGGCGACCACGGGGGGGCCGGCCGCGGCGGGGCGGTGGGCCCGAGCCCGGGCACGGCGGGGGCGCCCGCGGCCGAGCGCACGGTCTACGTGCGGGATGCCACCCGCACGATCCTGGCGCGCAACGACTCGCCGGACATCCCCTTCGACGCGAGCGTGAACCCGTACCGCGGTTGCGAGCACGGCTGCGCCTACTGCTACGCCCGACCGACCCACGAGTACCTCGGACTCTCCGCGGGCCTCGACTTCGAGCGCCGCATCCTCGTGAAGACCGACGCGGCGCCGCTGCTGCGTACGGCGCTCGGTCGCCGGGGTTGGCGGCCGCAGGTCATCGCCATGAGCGGCGTGACCGATCCATACCAGCCCATCGAGCGGCGTCTGGCCATCACGCGGTCGTGCCTCGAGGTGTTGCTCGACTTCCGGAACCCGGTGTCGATCGTCACCAAGAGCCACCTCGTCGCGCGCGACATCGATCTCCTGCGAGCGCTCTCCGAGCACCGTGCCGCGAGCGTGGCCCTCTCCATCACGAGCCTCGACGCGCGGCTCGCGCGTGCGCTCGAGCCACGCGCCCCGGGACCGGCCCAGCGCCTGCACGCCATCCATCAACTGGCCGCAGCCGGCATCCCCGTCGGGGTCATGGTGGCGCCCGTCATCCCGGGACTCACCGACGCCGAGACGCCCGCCATCCTGCGCGCCGCGGCGGAGGCCGGGGCCGGCTTCGCCGGGACGGTTCCGCTGCGCTTGCCCCACGGGGTCGATGCGCTCTTTGCCGACTGGCTCGAGCGGCACGCGCCGGAGCGCAAGGTCAAGGTACTGGACCGCCTGAAGTCCCTGCGGCGCGAACCCGGGGCGGGCGGTGGTGCGTCGGAGCGACTGAACGATCCCGCCTTCGGCAGTCGCATGCGGGGCCACGGGCCCTATGCCCAGCAACTGCATGACCTCTTCCACCTGACCCGGCGACGCGTGGGCTTGGCGCGCCAGGCACCGTGGCTCTCCACGGCGGCCTTCCGCCGCCCGGAGCCCGTGCCGGCCCAGCTGACCTTGTTTTGACGGCGTGTTCTCGTGGCGTGGTGCGGGACGCCTCCTGCGAGCGGGGCTGCCGGCGAGGGCGTGCCGCGTGAAACGCCGTGCCGCGTGAAACGCCATGCCGCGTGAAACGCCATGCCGCGTGAAACGCCATGCCGCGTGAAACGCCATGCCGCGTGAAACGCCGTGTGGCTTGAGGCGGCGCGCTGCTAGGCGAGGCTGAGCCAGGCGACGGCGAGTAGGCCGCCGGCGAAGCCCGTGACGAGATTCACGGCGTCATTGTCGAGCCACGGGATGCCGCGCAGGCGCTCGACGTCTGCGCGCTGGGCCGGAGGGCGCTCCGTCACCTCGCCCGTCGTGGTGTCGCGGCCGAGGAACTGCAGCGACGCACCCAGCAGGCTGTCGAGCAGTCCCGCCGCAACCCCGGCCGCCGTCAGCAGGCCGAACACCACGGCCGAGGCCGGCTGCAGGGCCAGGGCGGCCGCCGGGGCGAGCATGGCGCCGCCGGCCGACGCGAGCAGTCCCGCGAACGTGACGCCACCACTGTCCCCCGCGGCGAGGGGGCCCCGACCGATCAGGCGAAACGGCGTACCGCCGTAGCGCACGCCGATCTCGGTGGCGCAGGTGTCGGCGCCCAGGCACGCCAGGGCCCCGAGGAACCACGCGAAGCCCACGTCGCCGAAGCCGCCCAGGGCGAGCGCGATGCCCACGAACGCCGGGACCCCGTTGCAGGTCACCTGACGCAGGCTGCGCGCGCCGGCGCGTGGGGCGCCGGGCAGCTTGCCAAGCACGGTGGCCACCAGGAACGGCGCCAGCAGGGCCGCCAGGCCGGCGAGGCCGAAGGCGTACGTTGCGGCGGCGCCGAGGATCCACGCGGCCACGGCACCGCCGACCTGGAGCCACCGCAGTCGGACGGCCAAGGCCGCGAAGCCGAGCAGGCCGACCGCGGCGAAGAGCACGACCGGCGGCTGGCTCGAGGCAGTCTCGGGGGGGATGTCGGCGAGCAGGGGCATCTCGACCGCATCGTACGGGGCGCGCTCCGTGCGGCCCCGCTCCATCGTGAACCCCGGCACGGCGGTGGGCAGGAGCAACGCCGCGAGCAGCGCCAGCATGGCAAGGAGCCCGAAGCGCAGGGCGCGGGCGGAGCCCCGGGCGGCATGACCGAAGGCGAGCACATAGAGCGCGCCCCACGCCAGCGTCGGGGCGTGGGTGGGCCGCGCGCCGAGGTGCCCCGCGTGGGCGAGGGCCAGCCCCGCCCGCAGCAACTCCGCCACGTGCGTGAACGACCACGCGGCAGCGGACGCGAGCGGGGGGACGTCCGCCGCCAGCAGGAGCACGAAGCCCGAACCCAGCAACACGGCCGTCAGGGGCACGGCGGGCACGGCGAGGAGCGAGGCCGCGGGGCAGAGCCGGCCGATGTGCAGTGCCACGAGGGGCGCCGTGCCAAGCCACGCGGCCAGGGAGACGGCGAAGGCCGTACGCACCGGTGCCCGCTTCGGGGCAAGCAGGCGTTGGATGACGAGTGTCTCGCCCAGCAGCAGCCCCCGCAGCCGAGGGGCCAGCAGCAAGATGCTGGTGACGGCGGCGAACGAGAGTTGGAACGCCACGCGGTGGACGTTGCCCGGCCCCGCCAGGACGACGAGCAGGGCCACGAGCGTGAGCACGGCCAGCCCGCGGGGAGGGCGCGCGAGGAGCGCCCCGAGGAACCACGCCGTGGCGCCGAGGCCGGCACGCAGCGCGGACGGCGGGGCACCCGTGAACGGGACGTAGAGCACGGCGAGCAGAAGTCCTGCGATCCATGTCGTGCGCAGCCCGGCGCCGGCGAGGCGCAGCAGCAGGACGAAGCCGCCCACCAACAGCCCGACATGCAGGCCGGAGACGGCCAGCAGGTGTGCTTGCCCGGTGCCGCGAAACAACGCCCGGTCCTCACGGGCAAGTCGTCCGCGGTCGCCGAGCAGCAGCGCCCGGGCGAGACCCGCATCGCGGCGCGGGAGCGCGCGCGCGAGCGGCCACGTGGCGCGGCGGCGTGCGCGCGCGAGCGCAGCCGCCGGTCCTTCGCCGCGTTCGAGCAGGGTGACGCAGGACCGCGCCGTGGCCACGGCGCGCAGGCCGTCGCGCCTCATCTGCAGGCGCGCGAGGACCTCGAGGTGGCTCCCCGGCACGAGGTCATGCCAACGCCAGCCGCCTTGCCCCTGCAGCCGCACCGTGACGGGCAGGTCGAAAGGACGCGTCAGGCGTCGCCCCGGGTCGCCGATGCGGACGAGGCGCAGCGTGAAGCGCTGCGCGCCGTAGGCGGGCAGGTCCACTTGCCGCACGCGGCCCCGCAGCACATGGACCGCGGGCAGCTCGAGTCCGGCCAGGGGCGGTGGGGGGGTGGACGCCACCTGGGCGCTGCGGCCCAGGAGCAGCCCCAGCAGGACACACCAGGCGCCGAGGCGCAACCGCGGCAGGCCGGCGCCGAGCAGGAGCAGGGGCGTGGCCAGCAGGGCGTGTGCGTGGCTGCTCGTCAGCCCGAGGAGGGCCCCCGCCCCGATCAGCAGGGTCGGGAGGCCGAGGGGGATCCGGCCCAGGGCCGTCTTGGGAGGGGGCCGCGCCACAGCTCCCCCTCGACGACCGGGGCGCGGCGGTCACCGGGGCCTGCCGCGGCGCCTCGCGCCGCGGCCAAACCCGGATGTCGGGATCCCGTGCAGCCCCCGTATCCTCCTGCCATGGCGAGGAAGCCCCACGAGATCGGACGCGAAGTGGTGACCGCGGAGCGCGATGCGCTTTCGGATCTGCTTGCGCGCATGCCCGCCCTCGCCGATCGCTTCGATGCCGCGGTCGAGTTGATGCTCGACTGCCCCGGGCGCGTCGTCGTCTGCGGCATGGGCAAGTCCGGCCAGCTCGGTCGCAAGATTGCCAGCACGCTGGTCTCGACCGGGACGCCCTCCTCGTTCCTGCACCCCGCCGAGGGGTTCCACGGCGACGTGGGGATCGTCACCTCGCGCGATGTCGTGATCGCGATCAGCAACTCCGGCAGCACTCGTGAGGTACTCGACCTCGTGCCGGTGATGAAGAACCTCGGCGCGAAGGTCATCGCCTTCACGGGCGTCGAGGAGAGTCCCCTGGCGCGCACGGCCGATGTGGCGCTCTGCTGGGGGGAGATCCGCGAGGCCGATCCGACCGGGTTGGTGCCGACGGTCTCGGCCGCCCTGACCCTGGCCCTGGGCGATGCCCTCACGGTGGCGCTCATGGAGCGGCGTGGCTTCACCACGGACGAGTACCGCTTGTTCCATCCGAGTGGGGCCATCGGCACGAAACTCACGCTGCGCATCGTGGACCTGCTGCGTGGCGAGCACACGAACCCCGTCGTGGCGGTCGACGCCACCTTCCAGGAAGCGCTCGAACGCGTCACGGGGAGTACGCTCGGCGGCACCAGCGTCGTCGACGCCGCCGGCGTGCTGGTCGGCATCCTGACCGACGGCGATGTGCGCCGCTGCATCCAGAACGCGTCGGGCAGTGTGGGGGACCTCCTCGAACGCCCGATCGGCGAGCTCATGACCCGCGCGCCGACGACGGTCGCGAGCGAGGCCCTGGCCCTCGACGCCCTGCGCACGATGGAGAGCCACGAACCGCGCCCCATCTACCTGCTGCCCGTCGTCGACGCCGACGGCCGCCCGGTGGGCATGGTCCATCTCCATACGCTCGTCCAAGCGGGGCTGACGGCCGACCGCAAGTCCTGAGGCATTCTCCCCCATGAGCATCAAGCCGACCCTCTTCCGCGAGTACGACGTGCGTGGCCGCGTGCCCGAGGTGTTCCCCGACGCCGTCGACGAACTGACGGACGACAACATGCGCGCCCTGGGCCGCGGCTTCGGCACGCTGGCGCGTGAGCGCGGTCTCGAGAGCGTCGTGATCTGCCACGACCTCCGGCACTACAGCGCCCGGCTGCGGGACTGCTTTGCCGAGGGCCTCGCCGCGTCCGGCGTCGACGTGATCGACATCGGCTGCGGCCTCTCGCCCACGCTCTACTTCGCGCAGATCCACCTCGACAGCCCCGCCGGCGTCATGATCACCGCGAGCCACAACCCCCAGGGCTGGAGCGGCCTCAAGATGTCGCTCAACTACGTGCAGACGATGCTGCGCCCCGAGATCGAGCAGTTGCGGACGATCATCGAGACCGAGGCCTACGCGTCGGGTTCGGGTCGGATCGAGCAGCGCGACCTGCGCGCGGCCTACCTCGATGACATGGTCAGCCGCGTGTCGCTCGCGCGCCCGCTGAAGATCGTGCTCGATCCCGGCAACGGGACGGCCGCGCTGTTTTGCGTCGAGGCGTTCGAGCGCGTCGGCGCCGAGGTCGTGCCGCTCTTCTGCGAGCCGGACGCCGACTTCCCGAACCACTTTCCCAACCCGAGCGAGATGTCGGCGCGGGAGGCCATTCGCGCGAAGGTGCGCGAGACCGGTGCCGACCTCGGCTTCAGCTTCGACGGCGACGGCGACCGCCTCGGCGTGCAGGACCACGAGGGCAACGACATCAACGCCGATCGCATCCTGATGATGCTGGCGCGTCCCGTGCTCGCGAAGAACCCCGGGGCGACCGTCGTCTTCGACGTGAAGTGCACGCAGGCGTTGCCCGAAGATATCGAGGCCCATGGGGGACGGCCCCTCATGTGGAAGACGGGGCACTCCTACATCAAGTCGAAGATGATCGAGGAAGACGCGCTGATCGCCGGAGAACGCAGCGGGCACATCTTCATCCGTGACGGCTTCCACGGCTACGACGACGGCATCTTCGCGGGCCTGCGTCTGGCCGAGTACGTCGCGGCAGGCGATAAGCCTCTCTGCGATCTGCTCGCCGGCGCGCCGCAGTACGTCACGAGTCCCGAGATCCACATCGACTGTGCGGACGAGGTCAAGTACGGCGTCATCGAGCGCGTCGTCAGCGACTTCAAGGCCGAGTTCGGCGAGCGCGTCAACGACATCAACGGCGCCCGCGTGACGTTCGAGGACGGCTGGGGGCTCGTGCGTCCGTCTTCGAACCTGCCCGAGCTCGTGCTCGTCTTCGAGGGGCGCACCCAAGCGGCGATGGATCGCATCAAGGAGCTGTTCCGCGAGCGACTGGCCTCCTACGAGGGCATCGGCAGCACGTGGCACAACGAGTAGCCGGCTCGCGTCGCCCTCTCGATGGGCTGCTCGCCGCGGTCGGCAAGGCCGCCGCGCCCGCCCTGCGTGCGCTCTCACGCCGTGCGATCCTTCCGCTGGAGGGCGCCCTCGACCTGCCCGGCTTGCAGGGCGAGGTCGAAGTGCACATGGACGGGTACGGCATCCCGCATGTGCGTGCCGGCAACGACCCCGATGCGTTCCGGGTGCAGGGCTTCCTGCACGCGCGCGACCGCTTCTTCCAGATGGACATCATGCGGCGCGTCCTGCGCGGTGGCCTCGCGGCCGTCGTGGGGGAGCGCTCCCTCGGTCGGCTCGCCCTGCCGCCCTTCGGGGAAGACGCGACGACGGTCGATGCCGATCGCCTCATGCGTGTCTTCGACCTGGCGCCGTCGGCGGACCGTGTGTGGGCCGAGGGCAGCCCCGAGGGCCGTGCCCTGCTCACGGCCTACGTGGAGGGCGTGAACCACTGCATCGAGCGCCTGCGCCGCGGTCGGCCCCTGGAGCACCGCCTGCTGGGGCTGCCGCTCGAGGCCTGGAAGCCGACGGACTCCATCCTGGTGGCGAAGGGCATGGCACTCGGCCTCGCTTTCAAGTGGCGCGCGGCCCCGGTCATCGCGGCCATCGCCGATCGGCTGAAGGACGCGCAGGAGCACCTCGACCGCATCCTGCCTCCCGTGCCCGGCGAGGACGCCCTCGCCCATACGCGCTTCGTGGCCGAGGGACTGGCCGAGGCCCTGCGCTTCGTGCCGCCGGCACCGCCGACGGGCAGCAACGCGTGGATGGTGGGCCGCGGACGCACGGCGAGCGGCAAGCCGCTCGTGGCCAGCGACCCGCATCTCGAGCTCTCCCTGCCGGCCATCTGGTATCTCGCGAGCCTGCACGGGCCGCGCTATCAGGCCGTGGGCTGCTCGCTGCCGGGGCTGCCGGGGGTGGTGATCGGTCGTACGCCGACCATCGCCTGGGCGTTGACCAACGGCATGCTCGACGACTGCGACCTCTGGACCGAGTCGCTGGACGAGGGCGGGGGGCGCTACCGCCTGGACGGTGTGTGGGAGGACCTTGCCTGCGAGACCCAGACCATCTCGGTGAAGGGCGGCGACGACGTCCTGTTCCGCGTGCGACGAACGCATCGTGGGGCACTGCTCACCGATGCGTTCCCGGGCTACCGCGGCCCCGCGTTCTCCTTGCGCATGGCCCTGCATGAACCGACGCGGGATCTCGACGCTTTCCTGGGCCTCGGCCGCAGCCGCACGGTCGCCGACGCGATGGCGGCCGCGCGCACGTACGGATCGCCTGCCCAGAACCTGCTGGTGGCCGACGCCCACGGGGACGCGGCCTACCGGTTGATCGGCTTCGTGCCGCGGCGCTCGATCGTGGAACATCCGAGTCTGCCCCGCGACGGCTCGACGCGCGCGTCGGACTGGGATGGCTGGGCTCGTCACGACGAGCTGCCGCATCGCACCCTGGGCCCCGCCGACGAGGTCGTGTCGGCGAACCATCCCCCGGCCGATGGCGCCTACCCGCTGTACTTGAGCCACCTCTACGAGCCCGACTACCGTGCGGAGCGCATCGCGGCACTCCTGGCGGGGCGCGAGGACCTCACGCGCGACGACATGCTGCGCATGCAATCCGACACGGTGTGCGCTGCGCTCGGGCGTTTCCGGCGCGCCGTACTCGATCCGTACCTCGACGAAGCGCTCGCGCAGCGTCCGACCCTCACGGCGTTCGCCGAGGCGGTGCGCTCGTGGGATGGGGCGGAGGCCGCGAGCGACCGCGGAGGCGTGCCGTGGCACCTGCTCTACCACCACCTCGTGCTACGCGTGTTCGAGGCCAAGCTCGGCACGGAGCTCTGCGCGCACTGGATGGGCGTGCTCAACCTCGTCGATGCGGCGCTCCTCGATGCCTTCGAGAACGAGGCGAACCCGTGGGCGCCGCCGGCCGAACGCGCGCGCCTGCTCGGCGACGCGCTCGAGGCCGCCGAGGCCGATCTGCATGCGCGCGGCCTGGCGCTCGACGCCCCATGGGGTTCGTTCCACACCCTGGCCTTGAAGCACCCGGCCGGTGCCGCGGCCCCCTTGGCCGCGACCTTCAACCCGCCGCCCTTCCCCGCCGATGGGGGGCCGTTCAGCGTGGTGTCTGGCCAGTACCTGCACGCGCGCCCGGGTCCGGTCATCGCGGGGCAGAGCTACCGCCACGCCATTGACCTCG
>Ga0316202_10001987_pt1 | contig 14220 bp, 28 predicted proteins | sample 3monrhotite_MG_FD_204934 | JGI IMG/M metagenome (GOLD analysis project Ga0316202, IMG submission 204934) | Microbial mat bacterial communities from mineral coupon in-situ incubated in ocean water Damariscotta River, Maine, United States -... | ecosystem: Environmental > Aquatic > Marine >... | reverse complement strand
GTGTGCTACTTCCCATATATTATTTGCACCTTCCATTCTTTGCTCGTCTAATATTTTTAGTGTGGGTTGTATTTGTCCATCAGACAAATTGTAAAATAGATATGGTATCTTTTTAGCTTCAAGAAAGTATTTTGTACTTAACATGTAATGTAGACTATAAATTAAATTATATCTCATTGTTCTTGTTTCTACTGAATGTGCTTGTATAGCTTTCCATTGTTCTAGTTTCATTTTAGGATGAAAGTGCGTTTCACTTTGAGGTGAAATTTTTAACTTAACTTTATCAAACATATACTTAACCCATACAGCACTTCTCCAAGTATTGTAATCATCTAAAAACTCCCACCTATTTATTCCTGACCATACAATGATTGCCAAATCAGGTTTTGTTCTTATACAGTCATCTAAAGTTGTTCTCCAGATTCTATCATTACTACCACCTACCTTAGCATTATCTGTCCAAGGCTGACCAAATTCTTTACTAACTATATTAGCAAATACATCTCGAGGACGTACTTTTATTTCCATACCTCTTACAAAACTGCATCCATTCCAATAAATCAAAATACTCTCACATTATAATTTTGTTGAAACTTATCGGCATCTTCTATAGTATTAACTATAGGCTGACCTTTAATATTTAAACTTGTATTTAGTAGCATAGGTACTCCTGTTCTCTCATAGTATTCTTCTAGTATGGGTCGCAGTGCTGATCGACTATCGCTTTTGACAACTTGTACTCGTGCTGTTCCGTCAACGTGCGTGACGCTTTTATAGTCATGCTTTGCTTTTGAAACAAACTGCATATATTCATTAGCAGGGCCTTCAAAGTATTCATCTAAATATTCCTCCAATATTGCGGGAGCAAAAGGACGAAACTTTTGTCTTCGTTTAATGTCATTGACTGTGTCTTTAATATCAAAACGAACATCACCAAGCAAACTCCTATTGCCAAGCGCACGAGGTCCGTATTCTGCTTTTCCATTTGCTACTCCTACTACTTTTCTTTTAAGTAGTGTATCGACTACTAACTTAGGATTAATACTTCTTGTTATGTCATGTCCTAGGAAAGTGTCTTTAAATTCTATTTTTTCTTTTGTATGGGCTAGTACACAACCTAGTGCACTCCCTGCATCGCCTGGGTTTGGAAATATCCACATATTGTCAAACATAGGTCTTATTTTGCTATTTGCTACACAATTAAGCGCAACTCCACCAGCGTACGCAACGTTTGGCCCGAATTTTCTAGCTATCGCAAAGATACTAAATAATTCTTTTTCCAGTTGTGCCTGTGCTGATGCGGCTATATCTTCAGGTGTATGCCAAAACCATTTTCTTTTCTTTATTCCACGATGATGATTCTCATGTATGGTGGTACTCATATCAATACAATCATTTCCATATCCTGCCATTCCCATAGTTATATACTCATCTTCATTCGGTTTAAGTCCTATTCGTTTCGTAATTGCACTATAGAACAAGCCTAGTGACCATGGATAAGTTTTGTTCCATATTTTTACTCCATCAACCCAGATACTTGCTGTATCAAACTCACCAATAGCATCGATTACAACCGTGCTGTCAGGAATGAAAGGAGCAGAAAAATAAGCACTGGCATAGTGACTTTCATGGTGAAGTATGCCTTCGATATCATATTCTCTGCGTGGCGTTGTTTTTGCCAGTCCGTACATCTCTCGTCTTGCATCCTTGAAACGAGTATCTTCATAAAATACTGTTTTATCATAATAATATTTTTCCTTCAATGTATTGAAATGCCAGTTAGGTATTCTGCTGTCGTTTTTTACTCTTGTGATTCTCTCTACTTCTGTAGCAAACTCTATCTTGTTGTCTTTCACTACAGCATATGCTGCGTTATGAAAACCTTCGCTAATCCCTAAATATCTCATTCTTTTTCGGAAATGCCTCCAAGATTTTGCTGTCCATTGAGAAACACTCTGTATGCCCTCCAAATTTATGCTCCGTTTTATGTCTATCTTTCTGAAACTGGTTGTGTAATTTTTGCTCGAACCTCCACGCATCGTATATCGTCCCGCTCCAAATTCTCTGAATCCGAATGTCGTAATTTGTAAATCCACGCGCTCTTTTTACTGCGTCTTTGAAGGTTCTTCCTTTTGCGATGCCGACTTTTATAGTTTCTCGTTCCCATGTTGTTTGATTTACCAATACAATACCATACAGTATTCCTTCCTTCAGTTTTTCTTCAGGATAGTTTTTGAAATAGGTTTCATTATATATTCCACCTGCCATTATTTTATTCTGTTCCGTAATTGTGTTGTTGAAAAAGAATGTGCTCTACTCGTATAGTAGATTTCGTGTAATCCTTTTCCTGTAAAATGTTTATCTGTCCAATCTTCTCCTACAAATCGTAAGTGTATTGGTGTAGCTTCTAGTAAATCTAGTAAGCTTTGTTCAGTATCGTATGGTATTATTTCGTCTACATACTTTACTGCGGATAGTTGAACATACCTTTCGAATACTGACTGAATCGGTTGATTCTTTTCTTGTCTATCTATACTAGGGTCAGTTTGTAATCCTACTATCAAATGGTCACACTCTATCCTTGCCTCTTTCAGCATTACAATGTGTCCAGCGTGAAGCAAATCAAAAGCTCCACATGTAAATCCTATTCTTCTATCCATCTTTGGTTTGGTTGTTTTTTCTTAAATGTTCCTTCTTGTTGCTTATATACAGAAAGATTAGCAGTTTGTACTGCTTGTTTCCATTCTATACATTTTCCACATTCTCCACAAGGTGTATAAGACCCGTCGGGATTGTGTTTAATTTTATTATACTTATCTTTCTCTAGCGTATTACAAGGAAAGCAATACCAAATATGACTATTCATAACTTTCCAATGATTTTTTGCCATTACTGAAAGCACTTCTGATTTAGTAAGTGTTTCAAATGGAAATACATTTATTGGTGCATTTAATATATGCTCTGCTGAAACACCATGTATATCTAATTGAAATGACTTTTCAGCATAGTATGCTCTTATAGGATATCTTAATTGTAATCTTTGTGCAAAAGAATCGTCTGCATTTGCTCCCCATACAATATACTTCCATTTTCTAGGATTACCAATTAATAAAGTTGCGGCAGCAGACATATTTTGATGAACTGCTTTTCCTACTGGAATTTCTTGTGGTAGATTATTAGTGTCTATTACTAAAGGATAGCCAAAATACTTACACTGTTTTTTAGCATAATGTAATCCTGCTTCTTTTGCTATATGATTATTTGGATTATTATACAGATGTAAACCAACTGCATTTAAACCTCTTGCTTTTGCCCACCATAAAGCAGCAAAGCACTCAGCCCCGCCACTAACATTTACAATGGTATCAATACTTTTGTCTAAGCCTTGCAATTCTTTTTTCCTCACCTGCTGTTACCTTTCTATTACAATTTTTGCATATAGGGTTAGCACTTCTATCTCCAAATAATAATTTCTTTCTTACTTCCTTTAGTTCTTTGCTAGTGTGCCATACATCAAAAAAGTTATCATTTGCAATATTACCATACACATTTGTGTCTGTCCAATCATTACAACATAACTGTATTGTTCCATCATGGTGAATCCATCCTTTAGTAGATGGTAGTACACATGGAGTTTGTATTTCACTTCTATCAGTTGCTATTCTTTCATATAGCTCAGTTCTATTTTGAACTTGAATAGGTGTTTCACCCCACTCGGATGGGTCTATGTTTTGATCCCAATATCTATGAGTAGCACGAGGAATTATCTTTTTCCTTTCTTCCATCTGTTCTTTACTCGTATAAGAGTTCATTATAATAGAATCAAACATATTAAACCACTTAAACTTTGATTCTAGTTTATAGCCGTTTGTCAAAATTCTGGTCTTATACTTTCTACCAGTAAAATGTAAAATTTCCACAAGTTTCTTAAATTTAGGATGTAAACTGTTTTCGCCTCTGCCTGAGAAACAAATAGTCCCTCTGTAGTCCGCACAATCATTTATGAACTTCGTAAAAAGTTCAACACTCATATATTCTTTTATATTCGGATATGAACTTGACCTCGGACAATAATTACACGACTCGTTACATATACCACATACATCTATATTGATTAGTATAGGAATCATGTATTGTCACTATCTCTATACTCCAACATAGATTTATCAAATTGTTTTCGTGCATTTCTTTTGAGAGACCACTCTAAAATTTTATTTATGATATCACTTATGTACTTCATACTCGTTTTACTACTCTAGGTATTATTTCTCCACTACGGATAACTTCTACATTACAACCAATCTGTAAGTCTAATGCTTCAATATATGCCATATTATGTAGTGTTGCTCTACTTACTGTCGCTTCTCCAATGATACAAGGCTCTAGAATCGCAACTGGTGAAACAGCACCTGACTTCCCGACATTCCATTCAACGTCCAAGAGCCGAGTAACTACTCCAGCCTGTCTTGTTTTTAAAGCGAAACTACCTCTAGGGTGGTGTGATGTGTAGCCTAATTTTTCAAAATATATATTAGAGTCGACTCGTACAACTTTACCATCCTGAGGGAATTCACGATAATCACTTTTGGTGATAGCGTTAAACCCCATGTCTGCAACCATGTTCATATCTTCAGTCCACTCAGCACAAATTGCTGGTTGAATACCATAAGCTATAAAGGTAATATCACGGGATTTAAATTCTTGTAAGTCTTTTAGATTCAAAGCACCACTTGCATAATTTCTAGCATTTGGTATTGTTTTTGGGGCAACGATTTCTCCAGTAATCTGTTTGATACCTTTGCTCCATATTTCATTTGGTACTAAAGACTTAATTTTATCAGTAATATCTAGACCCGCTCTACCGTCACCACGCGTGAGTGCTTGATGAAAGATGCCGTCTACATAAGTTATAGACACAGCTGCACCGTCCAGTTTGGCAGTCATAATAGTTGGTTGTTTAGATTCCCAGTTTGGTTCTTCATCTTCTCCTACAAAGACTTTTTGAAGTGAATACATTGGGAAAGGGTGATTATATCGTGTATCATCACTTGCATGACCTACTTGCTCCTCAAGAGCAGTGTTCTCTACAAGTCTATCATATACATCATCAGGTAATATAGGATTGCCTTCTGCATACTTTTGATTACAATATTCTAGGTATTCTGTCTTATTCATAGATATATTATACAGAATTTTTAAGGATTTGTCAAGGACTATTTTTTGGTGCTATTGGTATAACTCGTCTAATATCTCTTTGAAATGAGTTTCTAATACTCCTTTAACTTCTGAGATAGAAAGTATTTCTACTAAGGCTGTAAATATTTCTCGAAGGTTATCCAAATCAATAGGCAAGGCTATGCCGTCCCTTGTTGGTTTCCATTCTTCGTCAAAGTCCATATAATACTTTCTGATATGTAAATACTCCGTACCTTTAAAATTGTTTACCATTACAAAGACTTTTTCATTTTTATCTTCGTTAAAGTGTACTTCTTTTTCGTATACTGGAGTTTCGTTATGTAATTCTATCATTCTTCAATATCGCTGCTAGAGGTACAATAGACGTTACGTTATCAGGTTGTAATAGTCTGTAAGAGTCGGTGTCCCAACAAAACAATAGAACTTGTCTTTGAGATGGTTTGGCTCGATTCTTTTTCGACTGTATATATTTGTTATCGAAGTCGCCTGTGCAGACATTATATTTTAGTCTACGACTATTCTGACTACGATATGTGACAATAGCATCGCCTGCTTCGTCAATTTTTCTAACAAAATCTTCCTTTTTCATTCGTTTCCTTGTAGGTAGTTAATATCTATTAGCGTCCTATCAATGGTATCGTCTTACGAGGTTAATTCGTTAGATACAAAAATACTCAGGGAGGTTGCCCTCCCCAAGATTCAGGGGTAATTAATCGTTTAGTTCGTTAATTAATGTTGTGAAATATACAGCAGCTTTACCTGTTAGCTTACTGACAATTGCTGTGTCGGCTTCTTTACCTGCATCAGAGATAGCTTTTACTAAGTCATCTTGTGCTTGTGCGACATTTACTCTGCCACCACCAGTTCCGCCACTGCTTTTCACAGCTGGAGTTTTCTTTACATATACTCCTGCTTTTGTTAAAATCATTCTGACTCCATTTGGGCTCTCACCTAATTCTTCAGCAACCATCTTAACAATCTCCATACTGTTGTCTGGAGTTGGTTCTTCAGCAGTATACATTTCAACTGCTTGTTCTTTACTTTCGTCTGTCCACGCCATAGTTCTTTTCCTTTTTAATGTGTAGTTTTGTTTGTATTCGGCAAGAGTGTAGGTACTGCGATAACCAGGGCACCAACCTGTGGTCTCTAGCATCTGTGTGTAATACCTGTCGCTCATTGCTTATTTCCTTAATATAAATATATTATATCGGAATTTTAACCTTGTGTCAAGAACTATATTTTAGAAGCTATAGCCGTAGACTGTAATGTCTTTGCGATATAGCTCGTATACATGACTTTTAGTCTTTAATGTATACCAACTATCCCACATCATTGTAACTTCTTCATCCTTTAAAATTGATGTATCTTTCACATCTAAGTTATAGAACTCTAGTTCTTGTTTCCATGCTTCGAATCTGATTAAATGGTCACAATCCTTATAAAGCACTGTTTGTAGTTCGGGTTTATACTTGTCAAGCCAATTATCTAACCCAATAAAGTTAAAACTTTGTTGGTACAATGCAATGATTCTTTCGTAGGGATTTCTGACCACTCCGATAGTTTCATTCTCGTACTGTAATATTAGACTCATCTATCTAATAAGCCTTCTAGAGAACTCAGCTTTTCCTGTGCGGATGCTAGTTTATCTAGTTGTTTATCAAATTCTTCTATCAGATCAGAGTGCTCTCCAATACCTACTGAATTAGTAAAGTATGTATGCAACACTGCTTCCGCCTCTTTAGCTTCTGCTATGTACTTAGCTCTAAGAGCTTCGTAATATCTATTTCCTCTGTGCATTATTTTTCTCCTAATAAACCTTTCAGAAAACTAATCTGAAATCTTCTTTTTGCATGTTCTGATAACATAGGTAGTAACATAACAGGAACTAAAACAAATGATATAGCTAGTAATACTACCCAACATAATTTTATATATTGAGCTACTATATTATCTTTTGGTACTGTTCTCATTAATGGTACAAATATTGTCCACAATTGTATGAGCCATGCAGATACCCACAAAGCTATTATATAGTCCATTTGTTTTCCTTTTTACATATACTGCTGTAAATGTCTTAGACTGCCCATATCATAAGCTGCTAGTGCATGGTTCTTACCTGCAAAGCTTAAATATGGAAAGTACGTATTTTTGAGGTCTTCCTGCTGAGCTTCAATTGTATACACTAGGTATAGTTTGTAGCCTCTTTCCTCTGCTTGTTCAGGCTTAAGTTCTCTTTGTACTATCGCTGGATAGTTCTGTCTTATTGCCCAGATTTTTTCTCCTTCTGCAAACTCATCAGCCATACACTGGTCTGGTAAAAGGGCGTTCCTTCTACCTTCGTAGTCTGTCATAGCTAACTTTTGAGGGACTCCTATTCTTTCTATGATTCCCTTTACAAAAGCAGGTGAACGATACAATGACTTAGCAATGTCTGCTACTGTCATACCCTCTAAATACCCTGCTACTGCATCTGTAATTTCTTTCTTAGTTGCTGCCTTCCCTTTATTCTGTGCCTTTCTTCTAGCACGAAACTCCATAGTCTCATGATGCTCAGATATGATATTACCTAATCTAGTTGTGTTATAAGCAATGTTTAATATACCACATGCTTCTTTCTTTGTTATAGGTTTGCTACCATCTGTTGGGTTTAATAACTCAATTACCTTGGTTATATTCGCTTGTGTAAGATTCTCGTGTTTCTTTGTTCTCAATTTTTGACCCCATTAAAATTATTGCATAATGCAGAATCTTTAATAAGTCCTGCTCGTTTTTTCCATCTTTCTTTCCATAGCGTTGTGCATACTTTATGATATTTCCTAAGCAAAAGCCTTCGCCATGACCAGCGTCGAAGATGAACTCCGTTGACTGAATTTTATTCATACTATAGTGTTGGTCGTATGTCCCCAATATATGATTACGCAGTTTGTTTAATACTACATCTTCACTGAATTTATATTTGTCTGTTTTGTACTCACTCATTTATTCACCGTAAAAAAGCCTACTTGTACAAGTCTGCCTGTTTTCTTATCGTGTCCGAAGCCTGAACAAAAAGGAGCGTGCCAGTACTCGGCTGGATATAATACGCATCTATTGTATAGATTTCCTACATAAGTATGTAGTTCCCAATTTTCATCTTCTTCCCACATTTGTTTGAAGCCACCCGTTCCTTTACTCAAGTCATCTGATTTATGTATCTTACCTGTTATTTTTGAACGAAATAATCCTGTTCCTTTTTTAACATCAGCATTAGGACTTAAGTATATTACAGCAGCATAGGCCTTACCCATAACACTCTTAGTAGTTTGTTCTAAATACCCTGAACAATCATGATGAACCCAATTACTTCCAGTATCTCTATCATATGATAATGTAAAACCCGTGTTGCTATTCTTTCTAGGAAAGTACTGCATCTTTGTGTTGAGCATATGCTCCCACTGATTCTTACAGTATATAAAATTTTCTTGCGAATAAGTAGAGAGAGTTCTACGCCCAGGAAAGTGTATGTTTCTTTCTTTTATTCCAGGGGTATAAAAAAGTTGTAAAGCTTTTTTCCTAACCTCATCTGGGTTGGAATAAAAATCATCTTTAATTACTATCACTTTATTAGTTCATCTAGTACATCAAGTCCACCTTCAATCTTTGCAAGATATTCTTTTTTAGAAGCTAACTGTCCTTTTAAGACTGCTATTTCTTGTTCCGTTGTGGTTCTTTGTTTATTTAGATTATGTCTTAACATATCTCTATGTTCCATAGTGTCTACTGGTTCTTTCTTTATACCTAATAGGACATTAAGAGGTGTGCCTTTTTCCATGCATCCGTACTCCATTTAATAGTTTATATTCTTCTCCGTTGCTTTTTCTAACAACGATAGGTCTTTTGGTAAAATAAAGATTATTTAGTCTTTTCACTATCTCTTTATTTCTATCTTCTTCACTCATGCCATCTGGAAAAACCATAGACATTCCATTTACTTCTAGCTTCATGTTGCTGTAATCCTTTTCTCATAGTCAGCGTAATCTTCGCTCCACCAATGAGGCTTGTCTCTGTGAGACCATGCTGCGAATGTAGCTTTGTCTAGATGATAGTAGTCACGATAGCTCTGTATAGGGTTATCATAATCTTTCAAGTCATCTGGCATTGCTAGTCCAAATTCTGTAAATCCAAGTCTGGGCATATTCTTTGGCTCAGGTAGTTTGTTTACTACTTCCACTATGGATTTGTGTTGTTTACCATAACGATAGTGGTACTCATCGTTTAATGCGTTAGCATAACAATGAGTCCACTCAAAGTTATCCAAGCTCGACCTAACCCATATCGTACACGGATGATTATACATCATTGGTAGGTATGGCGTGAGCGGTCGCTGGTCAAGCGGTAGGTGCTTAATCTTGGCTTTCTCACTATTTAGTACCTCACGTTCGTCCTTGTCAAGCGCACGGGGTACAAAACCTAGTTTGGCATCAATCCATATCGCAGTACATAAGAGTTGTGCTGCCTCGAGAGGCATCTTTACTATGTGCTTGTCGACATGATACTCTGCGCATTTGTCTAGGTCTTCATCTAAATAAAATAGATTCATTACGCAATCCAACACTTATACTTTGGGCACTCGCCATTCTCAGGCTGTACTTTTGTCCCACAGTGTTGGCACTCTCCGTAATGGTATGTTTCAAACTCTTTTGTTTCTGAGTTCCACATATTAACTGTTTTGTGTTCGTTGTATTCTGTATTTTTCATATGTATATTATACTAAAATTATAAACATAAGTCAAGAACTATTTTTTAACTCCAGATATACAGCATGTGCCCATTCCACGTTTTTGGTAATTACACTAAGTATATAAGTATAGGAAACATCTTTGTATATATCTAACCTTTGATTCCCATACATACATAAGTATTTAGCACTATTTCTATCAACAATATACTCAGTATTTACTTGTCTTATTGCTAATTGATAGTTTACTTCTGTATTAGGTATTAAAATGACAGGATGTTTTATCCCATTGCTAAGAACATCCTGTCGAAGTTCAGCATATCCATCCTGTTCCTTTCTATGAGAAACAGGACAGAATATATCTGAAGTATGAACCATACGAGGCTCATACTCTTTTTCTATTAATTCAAAATCTTTAAATAGTTTTACCTTCACTTTCCAAACGCTCTTCCTGCTTCACTGATTCCAAATGCTCCTAATGTAATCACTACGAGACTTGTGAATATGGTGTCACTAATTACTAAGTCCTGTCCCCAGAACGCTGTTACTAAATCACACCCAGCGAAAACAATAAGCATAAAGAAAGCGATAAAGCCAATTATAGCTTTTTCATTAACATCGTTGTCATCTAAGAATAAATCCATGAACTTTCGTTTCGGTGGTGCAAGTCTTTTCTTGGCTGCTGCAGCCTCGAGTTGCATCTCCTTTATCATATCTTCAGATTTGTCTAGCTTCTCAATGAGAGCCATATACTTATCTAAATCTATCTCAACTTCATTTCTTGAATTATCAGTCCCTTCTGCCATAGTAATCTCCTATGGTTTCCAATTATACCAGTCGTTCCTCCTGTAAGGTTTGCCTTTAACAGCTTCCTGAAAGTGAAAACTGATTGATATTCTTGGGCTTAGAGTATCAACTCTATGATACTTACCTTTCGGTATGTATAAAAGGTCACCTTCATCTAAATCTACTACTTCTTCCAAAGTAGCTTTTTCAGGTCGCCAACCTCCTTTCGTTGCAAACTCTTTATAAATGTACCAGCGAATCTTGCCACGTACATGAAATAAAAAGTTATCTGTAGAGTCTGCGTGAATAGGAAAACACTTTGCCTCTTCCTGTTTACTACAATAAATATTTGCTTGTCCAATGCCATAATGTTTTTCAAACTCTTGGCATTGTTTCCACATGGTTTCATTAAGAAACTCACTTAGTGTAAGTATCAGACTACTACCTTGATTCCATAAATCAAATATTTGTTCTCTACTTTTTGGTGGATTTTTTTTCTTGCACCACTTACTTCCATCAGGTAAAACTACCTGAAGTTGTGGAGTTCTGTCCCACTGTCCCATTTTTATTTGATTCAAATAGTTATCCAATTCTGTCCAACTAAAATATTTATCAAACTTGGGTTTGTTGGATTTAATATAAAAATGTCTTTTGCCCTTGTACTTATTGTAAAAGTTGTCCATACCCACTGGGGCTAGAAGTTCTTCAAATCTCATTTAACTTATCCAAAGTTTTTACTTCATAATTATACTTCCAGAATATTTCCATTAATTCTTGTCTTTTATGTGTTGCTTTTGCATGGGGATTATATTTTGGATGCCAAGGCTGATAGCTTAATGCTGTTATATGTAATTGCCATATTTCGTCTTTATCAAAAGGAACTTTACTTTCCCAACTTTGAGCTTTGAGTTCTTTATAAGGATAAGAAGTATCATATCCATCAAAAGAGTTCCATCTTGCATCAAGTTGTTCTACAAAATCTTCAGATTTATCTCTAAAAGGAGAACCTATATTTTGCATAAAATTCCATTTATATGTACCATCAAAAGTTGCTTGTTTTTCTATAGGAATTATATATTCTTTTGCTTTTTCACAATCAAATAACACTACACTATCGCACCACCATCCTCTCTCTTGTGGAGTATCTTTATATTTTGGACTATTCATTTGTAAACTATCCCAAACCATTCCAAAAGCTTTACCGTTTAAATCAGTATTCCATAAATGAGCTATATCTCTAAAGTTTATCATATCACAATCGGTATACAGTGCTCTGCCTTTAAAATTACATAGTTCTGGTATAGCATATCTAAAACAAGTAAAAGGAGTACCCCAACCTTTTCGCCTCCAATCAGGAAACATACTTGGTCTTAACCATGTGACTTCTACTTTATGATTTGTATTTTTTAATATACTATATAGATAGATTTTTTCAATGGTTCTATCATGAGTATCACTTGTTCCTATAAACAAACGAACAGGTTCTGTACTAGTTTTATTGATTTTTGAATTTAACATATAAAAATACAGCTCCTTCTTGTATGTGTGCGTTCATTGCATAACGATTTCCAGTACTTAGCATTTCACCTTCTTTTACATTCTGGTATTCTAATTCTCTGCTTTTCCACGAATATAACTTGTAATCAGGTACTTCTAAAGTATTTAGTACATTATTATAACTCTTACCTAATACTATTTTAGTATCTTTTTTTACTACATAATAGCTCTCTCTAGACATGAAAGGACAAGGTAAGGCTATGCCTTTAGCAGTTCCTTTTACTATTACTATTTTTCTTATTTCTTCTTTGAAGTCCCCTTTTATAGCAATATCTTCCATGACAGTATTACCATGTTCTCTCCAATAAGGAAGAGTACAGTTATATCTATCAAGTTTTTGGTCAAAATCTTGCCACATTAAATAGGTGTCGCAAAAAGGAAACTGTTGGTCTCTTTGACCATCCATCCAAGTGGTGACTTCATTGCATAAGTCTGTTACACTTTGTGGTACTAACATATTTTATTTCCTTGTTGGAAGTGTAAAGGTTCGATTGAACCTAGTGAGTTATTATTTATTGTTAATTTCATTTAATTCTTCTAGTTTAATTATTCTATCTTCTAATTCTTCTAACCACTCTTCATTTTCTTCAAATCTATTTTGTGCTGGTTGATTTTTATCAAACCAATCTGCATGTTTTTGCATATCTCGTTTCCATACTAACATTTTGAAAAATTGAATAATTTTAGGCATTTTTAATGAAAGTTTCTAATTCATTAAAAGCAGTTCCATATTTGCCTTTTATAGCTAAAGTGAGTACTATTCTAGGAGTATCTCCCATGTTTCTATCACTTTTCCAAGTAGTAGAGCCATCTAGTTCTCCTACTAAACAAGTCCAATCTTTTGTATGTGTAGGAATATGTCTATCTTCTATCTTTGTTCTTTTACTATCTTTTATGAAGTTAGTGAAGCCTGTTCCTGCGTTATGTATAAAACTTATAAACTTATGTGGTTTATCTCCACCATTATGCCAACCAGTCCAACCTGTTTTTGGTGGTTGAAAAGTCATACTATCCCAGTACCACTTTTCATTTGAGGTTAATTCTTTAATTGCTCCAATAAGAGCTTGGTTTCTAGCTGTAAAGTTTTTACTAACAGCTCTCCCTACATAATCAATACTATTACTTAACTCAGGGTGTCCACTAAAATTAGGATTATCCATTTTATTTCGTAAATCTGCTACTGTTGTTTTTGGCAGTGGATGATGCTTCCATTTATGAGGAAGTCTATATAAATCTTCTCCAATTTTATCCAGTCTTTGTATTATTTTGAAATTCTTAATCGGTATTGCTTTCATTTGTTGTTACTTCGCGATAGTATATTACTACCTCTTTGAGTTCATTTATATATCTTTTTAACTCTTGCGTATTGTATGCCATAAGTTCATAATCAGGTACTGTCATAGCAAAGAATACTAACTGTCCTTGGTCTTTTTCTACTCTTGCTAAAAATTCATCAATATTTTTATCACTAACTACATACCAATAAGGTTCTTTTAAGTCTATTTCTCTTGGTAGTACTGGCTGTGCTATCTGCCTTTCTATTGGTTTAGCACTAACCTCTAATGTCTTGGTTGGTAGTAGGCTGCACGACGATACCATCATCAGCAGCGTCAATATCCCGACTGTCTTGTTCGATTCCATCAAATACCTCTTTTGTTGCTTTGTTTACTCTAGGTTCTATTAACCCAGGCTTTGCTGCGGCTAACTTTGTTAAGTTATGCCTTTTAAATATATCAAGATAGCGATTCATTTCTTTTTGTGCTTCTTGACTTTTCTTTTGTAAATCATTAAGTTTACCTGTTTGTAAGGTAAAATCGTTTTGTAGTGTACTAATTGCTTCTTCCTGCATAGCTACAGCACTTTCTAACTTAATGTTATTTGCTTTTAGTACTTCATTCTCATTGTATAGATACCAAGAGCCTAGTCCTAGTACTACTATAATTGCTATTAAAAATTGGTTCATA
>Ga0316202_10001986_pt1 | contig 14221 bp, 11 predicted proteins | sample 3monrhotite_MG_FD_204934 | JGI IMG/M metagenome (GOLD analysis project Ga0316202, IMG submission 204934) | Microbial mat bacterial communities from mineral coupon in-situ incubated in ocean water Damariscotta River, Maine, United States -... | ecosystem: Environmental > Aquatic > Marine >... | reverse complement strand
CCTGGTGAGGCGCGGGCGGCGCCGGCGGCACCATGCGACCGGCCCCACCGGGCTGCCCGGGCTGCCCGGGCTGACCCGGGCCACCGGGGCGTCCCGGCTGACCCGGGACAAACGTGCGGAACCGGCGCGCGCCCTGGTGGGCGCCGTGCGGGCCGGCCATGCCACCGAACGTGTGCGCTCCACCGTGGGGACCCGGCGAGCCGAACGGCCCGGGCATGCTCTGGGAGAGTTCCTGCTGATGCCAGGTGGTGCCGTCATGCCAGAGCACGTAGGCGCGCGGCGTCGTCGGGGTGCGCGGCGGTCCACCCTGGCCATGCCCGCGCATCTGGGGACCCTGCATTTGCGGACCGCGCATCTGCGGACCGTGCATCTGCGGACCACGCATCTGCGGACCACGCATCTGCGGACCGTGCATCCAGGGACCGCGCATCGGAGGACCCTGCATCCGGCCGCCGCGTCCCATGCCGCCCCGGCGTGCGAAGCCACGAGGTCCACGCATGCCGTGTCCGCGGTGCATGCCGTGTCCGCGATGCATGCCGTGTCCGCGATGCATGCCGTGTCCGCGGTGCATGCCGTGCCCACGGCGCATGCCGTGCCCACGGCGCATGCCGTGCCCCTGCCCGCCGTGCCCAGGGTGCGTGTCGCCCCCCCCGAACCAGGGGAACGTGCGGGCGTGTGCCGGCAGCTGTGCGCCGAGGCGAAGCATCTCCCCCATCATCCATGTACGCATGGAGTTCGCATTCCAGCCCTCGGCCTTGAGGGCGTCGCGCAGGTCGGCCATGGGCACGTCCTGCTCGCTGCGGAACCACTGCTCGAGCATGCCCTGCAGCGGATCGGCGTTCGTGGTCGTCATGGACTCGCCGAGCTTCTGCATCAGCCAGGCCTCGATCACGGACATCGGACTCTTCCGCGCCGCCGCTTCGGGTGCGCCCTTCTTCAGTTTGATGCGGATCTTCTTCGCCGGGGGCGCGTCGTCATCGGCGTAGGCGAAGGAGGGCGCGGCGAGCGCGCAGACAAGGGCAATCGACAGGGCGGCAGCGAATCGAGGCATGGGGCTCCTTCGGGGGCGGGCGTGGGGCGCACTGACAGACCTACGCCTGGGCGTCGACCGTGTTGGCGATCCTCAGCGACCGATTCGTAGTCGTTCGCCAAGCAACACCGGAAGTCCTGCGCGCAAGATGCCGCCGATCGTCCGGCCGATGTCGTATTCGACGCGTCGCACCTGCAGGGTCCGGGACTCGGTGTCGAAGATCGCGAAGGAGGCGCGGGGATCTTCGTCCCGAGGCTGGCCGACGCTGCCGGGGTTCGCGATGCAGATGCGGTCCCCGAACTCGATGCGGTGCTCGATGGAGTACGTGATGGGGGTCCCGTCGAAGAAAGAGACCGGGATGTGGCTGTGACCGACGAAGGCGGTGTTCGTCTGCAGTTCCTGGAACGAGAGGTGCGCGTCGTACGGCGTCTGCATGTACTCGAACGCCGGCGGGTTGTGCACGGTGCCGTGGGCGAGGGTGATGTCCCCCACGACGCGGGTCAGTGGCAGATTGCCCAACCACTCGATGTCGCGGTCATCCAGGGCGCGCCGCGTCCAGACCACGGCGGCCTGGGCCTGGATGTTGAAGTACTCCAGGCCGAGCTTGCCGGCGACGGCCCAGTCGTGGTTGCCCCCCACGATGACGGGGTCCAGGTCGCGCACCAGGGCCACGCATTCGCGCGCATCCGCCCCGTACCCCACGATGTCGCCCAGGCACAGGTAGCCGTCGACCCGCTCGCGCTCCATGGCCTCCCACACGGCGTGGAGGGCGGAGAGGTTGCTGTGGATGTCGCCGAAGACGCCGTATCGCAAGGTGGGTACCGGGTTCAAGGAGGGGGACGGTTGGGGCTACGCGTCCGCAGGCCGGCTGAGCGCGAGCGCGATGAGGAGTAGGCCGGCCACCGCTGCGGAAGTATAGCCCAGCGCCACGGTCGCATCCGCGACACGCGGCCCGGGAAGCCAGGCGCCGAGGGCTCGCCCGGCCAGACCCTCCAGAAACGGAGCGGCCCCCCAGGGGAGATGGCCGAGGACCCAGAGAATGAACGCGGCCAGGGTGGCCCCGCCCCCCCGCCAGAGCGTCCCCAGCAGCATGCCCCACGCCCCGACAAGAGCTGTGGTCAAACTACTTGTAGATAGCAGGTGGATCAGCGGCGGGCTGGGATGCTTGGATGTGGTGCCAATCAGGAGTCCGACGGCGCACGCCAGCGCCGTGCCTGCGAGCACGGCGCCCAGCCAGCGGCCGGCGACTCGTCCCTGGGGCCCGCCCACCGTGACGTCCGCCGCGGCAGCAAAGCCTGAGGTGCGATCCTCGTCGAGGCCGCGTCCGACCAGCCATAGGGTCAGGAACACGCCAGCCAGGTGCGCCGTGCTCAAGGTGAGCGGCAGCGCCTGGGTGCCGGCCTCATCGAGGGCGAGCACCGCGAGGGTCGTGGCAAACCACCCGAAGAACGTACCGAGTCCAAGCAACACCCAGGTCAAGGGCGAGCGCCGGGCGTTGCGGAGGGTGGCAAGGGTGTAGGCCCACATGCCCTATCCCTACCACGCCCCGGCCTGCCTCGGCAGACCCGGAAAAGCGCCAGGCGGCGCGCTCCGCAGGCCTTGGGCCACCATGACTCCCGGGAGTCCCTGGCGTGACGGCCCCACCACCGGCCCTTGGTTTCATGGCGTGCCATGCGCATACCCCTTCGAGTCGCCTTGATCATGGCCCTGGTGGGCGTCGCAGGCTGCGCCTCGGCGCGCCGCGAGCCGCGGGGGGCTGCCGCCCCACCGGACTTGGCCGCCCAGACGCCCGCCTCCCGCGCGGCCACGGCGGCCGTCCGCCGCCACATCGAGGCGCTCGGCAGCGGATCCGAGGCAGCTCGGGACAGGGGATTCGCTGACCTGGCCAGGGATACGGCCTCCCCCGCCACCTGGACCGCTGCCCTTGCGGGACTCGAGCCCGAGGAGATCACCCTCGCCAGCGATCGGGTGGCCCCCTACCTGGCGTCGGACCAACCAGGCCTACGAGAGATCGCCCTGCTGACCATGCACCGCCTCCACCCCTTCGTCGAGGAGCCACCGGCGCCCCGCAGCGCTGCATGGGGCGCTGCGTACGCGCAGCGCCTGGTGGACCGCCGCGGCTTGAGCTCCTACGAGCAGGCCCATCGCGGCCTTCAGCTGACGCTGGCGCTGCAGCTCATTCGGACGCCTTCGCCGGGTTCTGAGACTTCGCGGGCCGTGGACGCGGTCTTGGCGGACCCGGAGCTTGTCGAGGTTGCGAACGCCAAGAGCCAGCTGGGTTGGGCGAGCGCATCGGGTGCGCTGCAGGAGGCTGAGAAGATCAAGGCCGCCTGGAACGGCGAGGCCCGACTCCCGGGAGTCGGGCCGTGACGACGGACGGGCCGGGCGACGCGCGTCTCGACTCCCGGGAGTCGCGAGGCAGGGGGAGGCTCGTCCTCGTCGGATGCCTCTTCCTGATGGGGGGCTGCATCCCGTACAGCTTCCCGACCCAGGGTGCCCTGCATCACGCGGTGGCGCTCGAGAGCGCGCCCCCCGAACGAATCGAGGGTCACTTGGCCGGGTTGGAGCGTGAGGTCGAACATCTGGCGTTCTGCAAGAACGAGGTGCCCGAGGTCGATGCGGCGCGCCTGCGGCGCGCGGTTCCGACCCTATTGAGGTACCTGGATGACCCCAGGCTGCGCGTGCGGGTGACGGCAACCCGCATCCTGGGCGACATGCGCCGCATCGTCGGCGGCTACGAGTGTGCCGAGGTGGCGCCGGCACTGATGGGGGACGGCTCTTGGGTGCTGGCACCTGACATCGTCCATGCAACCGCGGCGCACAAGATGCCGGCGGACGTGTACACACGCCTCTCCCTGCTGGCCCCCTGCGTAGCCTTCCCCGGTGTGCAAGACCTGGCGCACAAGATCCTCGCAGAGCCCCATTTGGTGGGGGTGTCCGCCCGCGACGGGGAATACATGAGCGATGCCGAACTCCTGCGCAGCCTGGCCAGCGACATGATGAGGTGGAAGCCGGGCATGCAGAGCATGCCTGGCATGCCCTGGTAGGGCCTGACTCCCAAGAGTCAGGGGGACCGCCGCGCCGACTCCCGGGAGTCGCGGGCCGCGCTGGGTGGGGGTGCCGACTCCCGGGAGTCGCCGAGTCGCGTGGTGGGGGGGGCGGTCGGCCAGGAGTCGCTGCACCTGCGGCGGGCGCGCGGACTCCCGGGAGTCGTGACGAGTCGCCCCGCCGGCGCGCTTGCCGACAGCGTCGGCGGACCACCCTATATTGGGGGCCCACCGGGCATAGCCCCCAAGCAGCGGAGATCGATGTGAAGCCCAAGCGCCTCGGCCGTGGCCTGAAAGGCCTGATCAAGTCCAGTGACCCGGAAACGCTTCCGCCGTCGCGCAAGACGCTGCCGCCCAAGGTCGAGCCGGTCATTCCGCCTCCGACACGTGCCAACCCGCCGGTTGAAGCCGCAAAGCCCGAGACACCTGTTGCCGAGGCACCTGCTGCTGAGGTGCCCGCTGCTGAGGCACCCAAGGCCGAGGCACCCGTGGCGGAGGTGGCCGACACGCCGAGCGCTGCAACCAGTGGGGCTGTGGACCAGGAAGCTGCACCTGCCGACGAGCCCAAGGCCTCCGCGCCCGCCAGCTCCCAGGCCACGGGCGTCCGCCACATTCCGGTGGGGGAGGTGCGGCCAAACCCGTACCAGCCGCGCATGAACTTCGGCGATGACCACTTGGCCGAGCTGAAGGCCTCGATTGCGGAGCACGGCGTACTGCAGCCGGTCGTGGTGCGCCCCGCGGCGGTCGGCTTCGAGTTGATCGCCGGCGAGCGCCGCCTGCGTGCGACGACCGCTCTCGGGCACACCGAGATTCCCGCCATCGTTCGTCGCGCTGCCGACGAGGAGATGCAGACCCTCGCCCTGGTCGAGAACCTGCAGCGCGTAGACCTGAATGCCATCGAGAAGGCCAAGGCGCTCAAGGCCATGATGCGGAACTTCGGGCTCACCCAGGAGGAAGCGGCTGGCAAGGTCGGCAAGGCGAGGACGAGCATCTCGAACCTGGTGCGCCTGCTCGAGCTGCCCGTCGTGATCCAGGACCTGGTCTCAGACGGCCATCTTTCGGGCTCTCAGGCCCGTGCCGTGCTTCTGGCGCACGGGGTGGAGCGGCGTCTGGCCCTTGCGCGGCGGGCCGTGAAGCAGGGGCTGACCGTGCGACAGATCGAGAAGCTGGCCAAGGCGGAGCGCGGCGGCAGCGCCGCCGCGAGCGAGCCGGATCCGTATCTGGCAGACCTCGAGGGGCGCCTGCGCGAGTCCCTCGGCACGCCTGTCCAGCTGAAGGCCAAGGGCAAGGGCGGCAGCATCGTGATCGGGTATCACGATGCGGGCGAACTCGACCGCCTCCTCGGGGTGTTGGGCGCGGAGTAGTTAGCAGCAGCTAACAGGTGGCTGGTTGGCGGCGCGAGCGAGCTGTGTCGTGCCGTGCTTCGTCGCGGTGCGGGCGGACACACGCGCCGTGCTGCGCACGGGGCTGGACCGCCCCTACGGGGGATGGCGCCGCAGGCGGTGCGCCTTCGGTCGCGGTGCGCCTTCGGTCGCGGTGCGCCTCGCCAACTGGTGGGGGTGGTTCGAGCCCGCGCTGCGCGGGACGCCCTGCCGAGTCGGGGCCTGGCGCCGTGCGCTCGGGTCGGGGCGAACTACCGAGGCGTCCGTTGCGTGCGTGGCCCCTCCAGGGTGATCCACCCGGGTGAGGTGCGCGGCTCCGTGGAGCCATGCGGGGGCCTCGGTTCGTGGCGGTGCCCTGGGGGCGTCGTCGGCGGCTACGGCGTGCGCCAGGCACAGCGCCACGCGGCGGGGCCGCCGCAGGAGGCGCGTGCCCACGTAGTGCCTGGGCAAGGGTTCCCCCCGGGGCGCGCGTGGGCGCAGCCAGGGGATGGCGGGTGAGGCTCCGGCTTGGGGCGCGTGCTCCCGAGGGACTACTCGTCCTTCTTGGGGGCGTCCTTCGCGTCCTTGTCGTCGCCGTCCTTCTTGGGGACGACCGGCTTGGCCGGGGGCTCGACGGCATAGCGATCGGCCTTGATCGAGGTGAGCGAGCGCTCGGAGTCCTCGACCTTGGCGCGCGTGTCCGCGGCCTTGGCGGGCTCCTGGAGCGTGCCGTCCTGGTAGACGAGCACCTTCACGATGGTCGTGGGCACCTGGAACCAGTCCAGGAGGCCGCGCAGCTCGCTGTCCTCGCGGACCAGGTCGTCTTCACGCCACACGCTGCCGCCGAAGATCCGGTCGGCGGTGAGCAGGGAGTTCACGCCACTCTCGTCGACGAGCTTGCCGATGGACGTGTACTTGTAGTCAAGGAACGGCGAGCGGCTGGTGATGAAGAAGAGCCCGTCCTTCGTGTCGTAGTCATCGGTCCCGTCGTGCCACGCGGCGACGATGCCGCGGTCGAGGGGAATGCGGTTGCGCGACTCTTCGGGCAGGATGCCGGCGCGGACCTTGATCTCGGATGCCGTCTTGGCGGCAGCCGTGTCGTAGGGCTCCAGGCCGCGGCTCGCGGCGCCACCGGTACGGAAGCCGTGCTCACCGGGCTCGGAGGCGTCACCCACGTCGCGCTTCTCGACGAAGGTCATGCCGTCGAACACGCCGGCCTTGGCCTGCTCGACAAACGCCTGCGTCCAGTTGGGCGCGAGCTTGCCGTAGAGACCGAAGAGCATGTCACCGCGGTTGGTACGAACCAACACGCGAACACCGGCGTCGGGCTCGACGGCGGCGAGCATGTACTCCTGTTCCCAGTTCTGGTTGTCCTCGAGCCACTTGATGAACTGGCGCGTGAGGTTCGGGAACCCGTCCTGGCTCAGCATGGTCCAGTTGAGCGGGAAGTCGGGGTGGTCGTCGCGGATGGTCGTGAGCTGCTTCGTGGCCTTCTCGTAGAACGCCGCGCGGTCGTCCTGATCCAGGATGCCCGGGTTCGCGAGGATGTGATCGGCGATCGTCTTCGCGAGCAGGAAGCGCGTGTGCGGCGTCAGGGCGTCGCCACTCTGGGCGGCTTCCCCGGCGAGGAAGGCATCGAGGGCGCCGATGTACTTCTTGCGCTCATCGTTGTAGACGCCGTAGGGGTTCTCCCAGATGGGGTCCTGACGAGGTTCGTGCTTGAGGCGGATCGCCTCGAGCGTGTCCCACTTGTCGAGCGTCTGTTCGTCCTGTACGGCTTGCCAGATCAGGAAGGCGAAGGCCGCGACCAGGACAAGGACCGTACCAATGACGATCTTGCGGATAAGGCCGGTGTTCAGCCCCGCGCCGGCCGCTTCGGCCGGGTCGGATGCCATGTTGCTGCTGTCCATCATCAGGCTCCTGGGCTAGGCCCCGGCGGTCTGCGCCGCTCGATCCTGGTCCGCGATCGTGTTGTCGTGATCAGGAAGGGGGATGAACGCCGACAGGTTGTCGAGCCTTCCCGCTTCCTTGATCAGGTTGCGCGCGATGACCAGGCGCTGGACCTGGTTCGTGCCTTCGTAGATCTGGGTGATCTTGGCGTCGCGCATGTACTTCTCGATGGGGTAGTCCTTCATGTAGCCGTAGCCACCGAAGACCTGGACCGCATCGGTCGTCACCTTCATCGCCATGTCGGTGCAGAAGAGCTTCGACATCGCGGCCATCTTCGAGAGCGAAGGCACGTCCGCGTCGCAGGCGCGCGCGGAGGCATAGACCAGCTGACGGCCAGCCTCGACGCTCGTGGCCATGTCGGCGAGCATCTGCTGGATCATCTGGAAGCCCGAGATCGGCTGGCCGAACTGGCGGCGCTCCGTCGCGTACACCGTGGCGAGCTCGAGGGCGCCGGTCGCGAGGCCGAGGGCCTGGGCGGCCACACCGGGTCGCGCGCGGTCCAGCGTCATCATGGCGTGCTTGAAGCCGAGGCCCGGCTTGCCGCCCAGCAGGCGGTTGCCGGGCACGCGGCACTCGTCGAAGTGCAGTTCCGCGACGGGCACACAGCGGATGCCCATCTTGTCTTCCTTGCGACCGATCTCGAAGCCCTCATCGCCCTTCTCGACGATGATCGCGCTGATGCGCCGGCTGCGGGAGGTCTCGTCCGTGACGGCGAAGATGCTGTAGATGTCCGCGGCGCCACCGTTGGTGGTCCACTTCTTCTGGCCGTTGATGACCCAGTCGCCGTTCTCTTCCTGGCGTGCGTTCGTCACCAGACCGCTGGCATCACTGCCGGCCGGTCGCTCGGACAGACCGAAGGCGATGAGCTTCTCCCCGCGTGCGATCTGCGGGAGGTAGTGCTTCTTCTGCTCTTCGGTTCCGGCGAGCAGGATCGGGAACGAGCCCAAGGCGTTGACGGCGAAGAGCACGCCGACACCACCGCAGGCCTTCGAGAGCTCCTCGACCACGAGGCAGAGGTCGAGGACGCCGCCACCGTGGCCGCCGTACTCCTTCGGAATCCAGACGCCGAAGAGGCCGGCTTCCTTCAGGGCATCGCGGATCTCCCACGGGTACTCCTGGAGGCGGTCGTACTTGGCGGCCAGGGGCCGCACCACGGTCTCGGCAATCTCACGGGCCTTGTCGCGCCACTTGAGATTCTCAGCGCTGAAGAGTTCGTCCACGGGGGCATCCTCCCGGTCTGGCGATTCCCGCGGAACCGCGCCCAGACCTCTCGTCGGTCGAAAACCGCCGATTCACCGGCGGAAGCCGGCAAGTCTACTGCCGAGGTGGGAGGGGGTCCCCTGGTGGCAGGGGCGTTGCGCGGGGCTTCCCGAGGGCCATCCACCCAAGAAGACACCGCGCCACGGGCGAGCCGGGGCGCGGTGTCAGGTTCGGGGTGGGGAGCGGGCCTGGGCCCAGGCTCTGGGGCGTCTAGGCGGCCTCGACCGTCTGGGGCAGGGGGCGCCGGCGGCCGAAGCCCTCGTCGAGCCCGTGCCAGGATCGGATGTGCGTCTCGCCACGCTGCCAGCAGAGGTAGACGATGTCGCCCTCGACCTCTCCGTAGAAGTCGATCAGGCCACGCTCGTAGTCCTTGACCGTGCCGCCGAGGGCCTCGATTTCCTCGATGAGGCGCTGGAAGCGGTCGAGCACGTTGGCGACCTCTTCGTCGCGGCGGCGCAGCTCCGGCAGCCGGCTCTCGTCGTCCTCGGCACGAGTCTTCTCGTCCTCGAAGGCCTGGAGGGCGCGGTTGACATCCGCATACGTGGCCACGATGTCATCGGCGATGCGGGCAACGAGGGGCAACATGCGGTTGGCTTCGTCGGGGGTGAAGATCTTGCCTTTCATGACATTGGCTCCTGGGGGGGGTGAGACGGTGGAGGGATCCGCAAAGACCATTCCGTTGTCCTGGTTCCTTTCGGCGGACCCGGGGGGGCTGCAACACCCCCTTCGGGCTGACGGGTCGGATTCATGGGGCTCTGTGTGTGTAGACGTGCTCCAGGGGCCTTCGGATGCGCAAAAAGCGCGTATCCCGGGCCCCAGGGCGTCCTCCGGGGGCCCCCCGCGGCGTCCATGGTCGACGACGCGACATAACTTACTTTATTGCATTGGTTTATGTCGATGGGGCGCGCCCACCCCGACCTTGCGAGGGTCTGACGGGCGGGGGCCGGGCGCAGGGGGCATGCCCACGGGCTTTTGCGGGCCTGAGACGCCATCTCGTGACGGTCGTCTCCGGAGGGGGACACGGACTCCACGAATTGTGCGCTTTCGGGGCTCCCGGAGGGCGAGTTCGCACCCCCGGCAGGCTTGGACCGTTCTGGGGGGCGCCCCTATGTTCTGGGGTTCGCCCAAGATCGAGCGGTACGACCGCCAGGAGTGGAACGCGTGGACGAACAGATCCGCAGGCTCAACGAGTACGTCTACATGAAGTACGTGGACGGTGTGCGCGTCGACGACCTCGACGAACCCGCCGCCAGTGAGCAGCTCGAGGCCTTCTACAGCCGGCCCGAGAACGCCAGCGACGCCGAGTGCGTCTACCTCGGAATCCTCGCCTTCGAGCTCGGCTACGAGATCGAGGAGCGTCAGGAGGAGTTCTTCCGCCGCTCGAAGAAGTGGCTCGAGCGCCACCGTGCGCTCACCGAGGACTCCTGGGATGCCGTCGATGACCGCATCCTGGACCTCGACGAGTTCTTCGCCGAGCACGGGCTCGAGGTCGAAGAGGACGAGGACCTCCAGCAGGCGATGGCTCCGGTCGTCGTCGAGGAGATCGAAGACCACGGCAAGATGATGCTCGTGCCCGGTGGTGCCTTCCTGTTCGGCGCGGCCAACGAGCGCGTCACGCTGCCCGGCTTCTACATCGACAAGTACCCCGTCACGAACCGTGAGTACGAGGCGTTCTGCCGCGCGACGGGCTATCGCTTCCCCAAGTACTGGAGCGAGGCGCGCTTCAAGGAGCCGCTCGCGCCCGTCGTCGGGGTGAGCTTCGCCGACGCACAGAAGTACGCCCGCTGGGTTGGCAAGCAGTTGCCGTCCGAGGAGCAGTGGGAGAAGGCCTGTCGCGGTGTCGACGGTCGCCTGTTCCCCTGGGGCGAGGAAGACGTCACCGACGAGCTCGCGTGCTTCGGCCGCGACGCGGCGGAGGGTTCCACCTCGCCGGTCGTCGATCACCCCAACGGGGAGAGCCCGTACGGCGTCGGCGAGATGGCCGGCAACGTGTGGGAGTGGACGCAGACGTCCTCGACCGACGTCGAGACGGTGCACATCATCAAGGGTGGTTGCTACAACGACCCGCCCGAGCTTCTCCGCGGCGCCGTGCGCCTCGACGCCGTCCCCAAGGACAAGTTCGAGACCATTGGCTTCCGCTGCGTGAAGTCCGCCTGATCGCGTCATGAAGGCGGTCACCGCGCTGCGGCTGACGCGGCCTTTCACGCTTCTTGCTCCGGCCGTAGGTGTGATCTGTGGTGCCCGCGTCGCGCAGGCTGCGACGGGCGAGCCGCTTGTCGGCATGATGCTCGGGCTCGCCGTCGCCGCGGCGCTGTGCGCGACCGCGGCGAGCAACGCCTGGAACCAGGCCTTCGACATCGAGCTCGACCGCGTGAACAAGCCGACCCGTCCGCTGCCCCGCGGGGCCGCGACGGTGCGTGGCGCAATCCTCCTGGGGCACGTGCTTGCGCTGCTCGGACTGTGCGCCGCGTTCCTCGTCGGCAGCTGGTTCTTCGCCTGCGTCACCGCCGGCACGTTCGCGACCTGGATCTACAGCGCACCGCCGCTTCGCACGAAGCGCCTGACGCTTGGTGCGTTGCTGACCATCGCCATACCGCGCGGGGGGCTCGTACCCGTGGCGGGGTGGGCGGTCGTGGCGACGCCGTTGGAAGCGGATCCGTGGGCCCTTGGCTTGGTAGGGGGGCTCTACGTTCTCGGCGCGGCGGTTACGAAGGACTTCGCGGACGTCGCGGGCGACGCAGCGCATGGGTGCCGCACGCTACCCGTCTTGGTCGGGCCCGAGCGGGCCGCACGCATCGTGGCTCCCACGCTCGTGCTGCCGTTCCTGCTCTACCCGTTGCTGGCTGTCGTTGGATGGATCTCCGGGCCGGTCTCGGCGTGGGCCATCCTTGGCGGAACGCTGGCGTTCGTGGGCGCGGTGACGGCATGGCTGCTGCTGCGCGATCCTTCGGGCCTCGCGCGGCGTGGCGGCAACCATCCGACGTGGATCTTGATGTACCTGCTGCTCCTTGCGTCGCATGTGGGCAACATGATCATCTACACGTCGTACGTGTAGCGGTCGCCTAACGAGAGCGCGCCTTGCGATCCTGATCGAGCCGCATCAGGACGAAGTTGAGCGCCAGCCGGTGCACGGAGATCGTGCCCGCGATGTTGCCGGCCTCCTGGAAGTAGTGCCCCATCGTGTGCAGGACGCGACCGCGGCCGTAGTGGAACGTGGCCGCCACGGAGGGGCTGCGGTTGAACTGGTCGTGCAGCGCCGGGCACTCGATGAGCATGGTCACCGCATCCTTGCGTCCGACGCTCATGTCGAACGACGCCTGCTCGAGCCACCACTTGCCCTTCACGCCGGGAAGGAACACGCCTTCGAGCAACGGGTGGTTGCGGGCAGAGGCGGTCGGCTGGATCTGCAAGACCATCTCGGGCAGATGCGCGCGGTTGCCGTTGGTCTTGATGTAGCCGGGGAACGCGAACGGAAGCACGTTGGCGACGCCCCAGTCCGTCGTGAACAGGTAGCCGCCCCCGCGGACGAACTTCTGCAGGTTCTTGCCGATCGTCGCCATGCGTCGACGGCCGAGGGACTCACCGCAGTTCCAGAAGATGATCTTGTGCTTGGAGAAGGTCTCGGGCTTGGGCGTCGTGAGTGCCCACGGTGCCTTCTTGACGTACTCCAGTCGAAGTGCGTCGAGCACGCGCTCGATGTGATCGAACGAGCCACCGACCACGAGGATGTCGTCGTCGTCGAGATCGTCGAGCGTCACGCCGCTGCCGTAGCGACCGCGTCCGAGCTGGGCGCGCACGACCTTCGCCGCCGCCGCGTTGCTCGCACCGGCGGCGCCCTTGGTGAACGTCTTCTTGACGTTGGTCTTGGGCATCTTCGGCTTGCGCGGGCGCACCTGGCGGTTGGCCGCGCGCAGGCTCGGCATGATGCCGATCTGCGGCGGGTCGGGATCCTCGAGGACGTCTTCGTCGATGCGCAGCGGGCTGGGCTGCACCGGCTTCTCTTCCGCCGGCGGCGTCAACTCCTCGAACTCGAGTTCCGCGAGGTCGGGTAGATCCTCGGGCTCCTTCGGCAGGCCGTCCATCTCGAGCTCGGGCACCTCTTCGCCGAGCTCGTCGTCCTCCGCCATCATCGAGGCCTTGATGGCGCCCGGACCTTCGCGGAGCGGACGAACGTCGGTCGTGTGGATGAGCGAGAGGATGAAGAGGATGAGGAGATGGAACGCGATGGAGAACGCGTAGAAGGGGCTGCGCTTCAGGGTGGCGAGCAGCTCGGTCGGGAAGTCCGGCTCGGCGAACTTCACGGCCTTGAGGTTGGCGGCGCGCTCGGCCGGCGTGAGCGGCTTCGGCTTGTCCGCACGCGGGAGAGCCGCGCTGGCCTCCGCCGTGCGTCGGCGCTGGTCGCGCTTGCGCGTGCTGCGACGGCCCGGCTCGGCCGCGTGCTCGGGGCTCGCGGACGCGGCCGGCGGCGAGGCCGCCGGCTTGGACGCAGGCGTATTCGTCTTGGGTGCGTTGCTCGGGTGGAGGCTCGCCGGGGACTTCGGCACCGGCTCGGCCGGCGCACCGCTCGTGGTCGTGTCGGAGAGCTCGAACGTGCGCGTCGAGCCGGGGGCCGACCCCGCAGGGGGAGCGGCGTCCTCGTAGCCGCCGAAGATCGGTGTGCTGTCGGCCGCCGCGAGGGGGAGCAGGCCTACGAGGGCCACGCCGACGCCGGCCAACTCGATCTCGTCGCCCACGCGCAGGACGGCGCGCTTGTCGGTCCCGATCAGCTCGACCGCGACCTCGCTGTCCTGACGGACGAGGCGCAGGGCCCGCGGGGCCAGGTCCGGGTGGGCGAGGGTCACGTCCGCGGTGGGATCACTCCCCACGACCAACGCAGGGCTCGCGCTGCGGATGTCATGCGAACTCTGCCCGATCCTGAGGCGCAGGACGATCACGCGGGGTCTCCGGCGAGGGTGTGGGTCCAACCAGCACGCTCACGCGGCGCGCTCCACCCTTTGAACGTCGGCCAGCCTAGCAAGGGTGCGAACGGCCTTGAGATTCTCGTAGGAAGCGCGCTTTTCTGCGTCGGCCGCGAGCCTCGGGGGCTAGGCGTCCTGCGGCCGGACCAGCTCGGCGATGGCGCCGGCCAGGGGCAGGGCCCAGGCCGAGCCGTGGCTGGGCCAGACCTGGCCGAGGTACTGAAGGCCCAGTTGCCAGGGCTCCGGGCCGCTCTTGAGGACCGTCATCGTGCCGTGGTCGTAGAGCACCCAGGCCGGTCCGAGGACCAGGAGGAGGAGGCCGGGGGCCGCGACCCAGCGAACCCAGGCCGAGCCGAAGCCCGCCAGGGAGCAAAGCCCCAGCAGGAACATCAGCAGGCCCACGGTCTGGGGCACGGTCATGAGGACGATCCGGGCGTAGCCCTTGATCGGGGTGTTCGTGGTCGTGTCGTCTGCATCGACCTCGACCATGTACTCCTCCGGCGGGTTGAGGAGCAGATCGATCTGCGCCGTGGCGGTGGAGTGGTAGCCACCGCGGAGGTTCTTGCGCCCGATGCGGGTCTCGTCCCACGGCAGGAAGAGATTCGCGGCCAGGAC
>Ga0316202_10001985_pt1 | contig 14221 bp, 4 predicted proteins | sample 3monrhotite_MG_FD_204934 | JGI IMG/M metagenome (GOLD analysis project Ga0316202, IMG submission 204934) | Microbial mat bacterial communities from mineral coupon in-situ incubated in ocean water Damariscotta River, Maine, United States -... | ecosystem: Environmental > Aquatic > Marine >... | reverse complement strand
AGTGGGCTTGAAAGATTTTTTAGTAATACTGGAACTGTAGTTTCTTCAACTGAAACAACTTCCTCTAGTTGAAATTGCATCTTCTTCCCAGAAAACATGTAAACCTCTGCCTTGTTATCATAAATGGTTATTTTCTGTGCAGCTACAAAGCCTTGATAGCAGGCAACAATCACTCCCCCAAGCAATAAACCCAATAGAACAAACAACAGAAGACTAATAATATCAAGACCGTTCTCCAATAGGCCTTTCATCACATTAAATAAATGATAAGCAATAAAGAACACCCCTACAGGAAATATCCAAAAAACAGGCCCTTTTCCTCCAAAAAGAATGTCTATAAAATGATCTTCTGAATGGTCACCTTTAGTTTTATTCACCAGCTTTTGCTCCTATTGCTCCCATTGCTAAAGATGGAATGCCTGCAACAGGAATACTTGCTAGCCCTGCTGATAAAGTACCTGCTTTAGCCAAAGGATAAGCCCTCATCCCCCCAAGCGCACCACCTATTGTTGAACCAATTATGGCCCCTATGTTTTGGCACTCTTTTGGTTTCCCATATTGTACCAAGGCACTCGCCCCAAAACCCTGTATTGCCCCTATGGATGCACCAAACCCAAGTCCAGCCATGGGGAATACCGAGGTTAATGCCCCCATATATGCTCCTGATAATGCTCCATCAACAAAACTACCACCTGTAGCAACTTCACTGATACCTCCCGCAATTGCCCCTATCACAGCTCCAACAAATGCTTGGGCAATCTCGCCAGATGGGTCAATCCAATTCACAGGATCACTAAACACATACCCATACAGATTAGTATCCCCACCTTCAAAGTCTATCGGATCTTTGGCAGTCCATCTTGCTGTTTCAGGGTCGTAATCCCTTGCACCAAATCTTACTAGGTTGGTATCTCGATCATAGATACCACCGGCAAAACCAAATGGCTGGAAGCCTGGGCTGGTGTCTTGGGTGACATTACCCCAATCATCGTAATCCATGCGCTGGACGATTGAACCATCAGCACTGTTAACCACAAGGCGTGGCGAGCCGAGATGATCGGAGAGGATGCGATACGTCACACCAGCTTTGATCATGTAGTCAGGAACATTTGCTTTGCTACCGTAGACGAATCGACTGACCACATTACCTGCACCATCTAGTTCAGCAACAGGGTTGAGTTGATCACGGTAGATGAATCCCTGTGTAAGGGTTCCGTTGACCTTCTTACCAATCCGACGATTACGCCCATCAATCACATAATCAATGGCTGTCCCATCTGACAATGTAGCCTGCATCAGGTTACCCAGCACATCGTATGAATAGGATGTAACCGCGCCTGCATTTAGTATGCAGTCACTTTTTTTCGCTGCCAAAAGTGGTGTACTTTGAAATGGAATTCACCTCTTTATCAATTTTCTTTATTAAATTCACCTTTTACAAGCTGCCGAATAGAGCCTAAGTCTGGAGTAAAAACAAGCATAACTACGAGCGTTGACCACTTTAAAAGCGATGGTAAAGAGGTCCAGTTGAACATTAGCAGAACAAAGATCACTCCCCATACGAATAAATAAAGCCATGCAAAAGTGGTAGCATTTCTATTGTCTGAAAACCATTTCATTAACTTCACTCCTGACTCACTTTCCACATGCTGGCGGCGAGTCAAATTCAATCGCATTTATTAGCGAGCCAACCAATATTCCTGCTTCAAAGACTCCTCCTATTGCAACAAAGTTCACAGCACCAACAAACCCTCCGATGATAACTGCCGCTCCAAACTTCCCTGTTCCAACAAATGCTAAAGCTTGTATAAGTGTCAGCCCACCAAGGGCTTCTGCTGTAACTCCTGCTGTTGCAAGTGTCACACCTGTTAGCATCATCACTCCAGGTATCGCTTCATTTGTTTGGATAAAGTTATCCGAAACTCGATCCAAATATGCCATGGCATCCATTCCATTCGGATCAATGAAGTTTACTGGGTCATTAAAAGTATAACCATAGAGATTTGTATCTTTTCCTTTAAACTTAATCGGATCCTTCGCAGTCCATCTTGCTGTTTCAGGGTCGTAATCGCGAGCACCAAATCTTGTTAGGTTGGTGTCTCGATCATAAATACCTCCGGCAAAACCGAATGGCTGGACAGCTCCTATACATCCTGTATCCGCTGCATTGGCACATCCATGTGCGGCAAACCCTGGAGTATCAACATAAGTAACATTCCCCCAATCATCATAGTCCATGCGCTGAGCGATTGATCCATCTGCACTATTGACCACGAGGCGTGGCGAGCCGAGGTGATCGGAGATAATGCGATACGTCACACCAGCTTTGATCATGTAGTCCGGCACATTCGACTTAGAACCGTAAACGAATCGACTGACCACATTGCCTACACCATCGAGTTCAGCAACTGGGTTGAGCTGATCACGGTAGATGAACTCCTGTGTAAGGGCTCCGTTGACCTTCTTACCGATGCGCCTGTTTCTGCCATCCACCAAGTAATCAACCGTAGTGGCATTCGGTAAAGTGGTCTGTATTAATAATATACTGTGGATTTAGTATCTATTGAATAATCATTGCTAGAATGAAGCAGGCCAATGAAAAGAACCAAATAAACCACCCCCAAAACAAGGCTTCGCGACGCCCTCTTAGAAGAAAAATACTCTTAAGAAACGAGTGAGACAGATCCTCTTCATCTTTTAATTTATACAGTGAAAAAGCAATGTTGATAAAAGCTATCGACATAACTCCTATCACCACCTCTGTCTTATATCCAAATTTATCCCCTAGTAAAATCACGCCAACAATAACAAAAAAAGTAATTATTTGAGGAAACGCTTTATTCATTTGCATGTATCTCCATCATTCCCAAAGTACGTATCAGAGATCCATTTACCAAAACCTCCAAGGCCTCCTATTTTCTTCGTTCCTGAGAACGTTGCTGAAACAGACGCTCCAAAACCAGAACCACCACCACCTGTTTTAACCCCGCCAGATGCACTATTAGAATGCACTCCTGTTTGTGAATATCGAGACGCATCCCATTTTACAGTCCCTTGTACAGCCAATGGTCCATTGCCAGCAGTACCATTAAATTTCCAAGCGGCACCTTCTTTCGGACTACCTCCAACTTGGTACGTTCCCGAAACAGAGGAACCCAATCCAACGCCTATTCCCCCCGTAACATATACATCACCAGAGCTAGGGTCTATTTGCAAGCCAACACTAAATCCAGCACCAAGCCCACCTTGAAGCGTGAGGCTAATCGTATCTAAACCTTGGGGGTCAATTCCATTAATCGGGTCATCCAGCACATACCCATAAAGGTTGGCATCCCCACCTTCAAAGTCTATCGGATCTTTGGCTGTCCATCTTGCTGTTTCAGGATCGTAATCCCTCGCACCAAATCTTACTAGGTTAGTATCACGATCATAAATACCACCTGCAAAACCAAATGGCTGCATTCCAGGATTCGTATCGTTGGTGACATTCCCCCAATCATCATAGTCCATGCGCTGAGCAATTGATCCATCCGCTGAATTGACCACGAGGCGTGGCGAGCCGAGGTGATCAGAGATAATGCGATACGTCACACCAGCTTTGATCATATAATCCGGCACATTTGACTTGGAGCCGTAAACGAATCGACTGACCACATTGCCTGCACCATCGAGTTCAGCAACCGGATTGAGTTGATCACGGTAGATGAATCCCTGCGTAAGGGTTCCGTTGACCTTCTTACCGATCCGACGATTACGCCCATCAACCACATAATCAACCGTAGTGGCATTCGGCAATGTCGCACTCATCAGATTACCCAGCACATCATAGCTATAGGATGTGATAGCACCTGCATTGTTCTTCGAGGCTAGTTCACCATTGGCGGTGTAAGTGTAGTTCACACCATTCCAACTGTTCAGTCGATCCTGAGCATCATAATAAGAGAGAATGCCACCAGTAGGAGTGAAACCACCGATGCGATTGCCATTGCTGTCATATTGATAAACAGCAGTCGCCACGCCATTGGCTGCAACACCGGTTAATCTGCCTGCGCTGTCATAGACATAATCGTAGGAGGTGGTCACGCCCTGAATGGTCTCTACCTTGTTTATAATACGACCCAGCTTGTCGCGGGTGTATGCGGTATCAAATAGCGCCGTTGTTCCAGCGCCTGCACTGAATGCACTCATCTCACCAAAACTGTTATGGCTACGAACAGTATTGATTGCTGCAAGCGTGGTACCTGTCAGCAAACCATTCTGGAGATCACGGTTTATAACCACAGCTCCGGCACCAGTCAGCAGACCATCAGCATCGTAAGTGTAACTGATTGGTGTATTACCTACCGTTCTGGATGTAACTTGGAAGTTGTTATCATAAGTAACACCTACATAACCATTCACCGTACCACTCCATGTTTCAGAGAGCGGCAAACCACCATCATATGTGTAGGCCAGTGTACTGTTACCCGGAGCGGTGATGGTGGATAGATGGCCCGTAGTGGCACTGTATCCATAACTTACCGCACCACGTGGAAGTGTCTGTGAAGCAAGCCTGCCAGCAAAGTCATAAGCCAGCGTCAATGCCTGACCATCAGGCCTTGCAACCAGCGTGAGTTGTTTGGCTTTATTGTAGCTATAACTCGTTGCTCCTGCGCCAACCACGGCCGGAGGTGTATAACCCGCTTCCAGATTCACGGCGGTGTAGTTAAAGAGGTGTGCACTGCGCCCTGGTGGTGTGATGGAGGTTAGATTGCCATTATTATCATACGAATATCCAATCACCCGATTATCCGGCAAGGTCTGACCGGTAACATGGCCCTTCAGATCATAGGTAAATGCCGTACTTCGATTTTCTGCATCGGTTACCGAAGCGATCTGTCCTGCGCCATCGTATGCAATGGCGGTTGTCCGTGCCGTCACCCCTGTGCTAACCGTAGTACCGATCAAGCGACCACGATAATCATAGCTGTAGGTCGTGCCCGCTAACCCCGGCAGTGATTCAGACGCGGTTAGAAGATTGGTAACATCATAGTTCACAGTGGCAGAGCGCCCGGCAGGCGTGGTCACCGTACGCGTTCCATTCACCACATCATCAACAATCGTGGTGATCAAGGTGTTGTTGGTGATTGTTCTCGTAATCACATCAGGTTTACCATCGACATTATTGTCTGCTGAATAGGCAATTGTACTGCTCTGACTTGAACTCAGGCCGCTTGGTAGATTCACCATCGAAGACTCTGTGCGCTTGGTGAAATAACGAGGATCGAGACCAGATATAGTCGTGGAGACTGTGCTATCAGCTCCAGTAGTCGTTTCAGTCAGTTGATCCGCTGAAGTAACACGACTACTCGTCAGTCCATTTTTCCCGGTACTATTATAGGTTGAGGCACCCGAGATTTGATTCCTACGCGTACTGGAGAAGCTTCTATTTTCCTGATCCGTTGTGGTCGCTGTTAGCGTGCCTCCAGCAGCCACCGTATTAAATTTGGTGATTCCATTAGCCGCATCTTTGGTCTGCGTAACACGTCCATTCACATCGTAGCTGTAAACAAACGAACCGCCGTTCGGATCAATTTTCCCTGTCAGTAATCCATCTGGTGTATAGCTAAACGCATAAGCACTGCCATCGGGGTAACTCACCCTGCTAAGCTGGTTGTTAGTTACATTAAGATTGGTGGTCTGCCCATCCGGTGCAACAATGGCATACGGAACACCTCCCGAATTGAGTATCTGACTTATATTTCCAAAGCGATCCGTGATCGAGGCCAGGCTGCCATCGACATTATAACCAAACGTTTTGAGCACTACACCACTATCCAATGCCAATGTGCGAAGATGTTTACCTTCCACATCAAACACATAAGTCTCATTGCGGCTCGGGTCATCCATAAATGTTTCAGCTCCACGAATGCTCAGGCTTTCACTTCCACTTTTATACACTTTGCGCACTCGCCCTTGAGAAGTATCAGCTATATACATTGCTCCTTTTGCATCAAAAGCTATCGCATGAGGATTTGATAAATTAGCAGATGTTGCTGGCCCACTATCACCAAGTTTTCCGCCATTAATATTGATCCCTGTTCCAGCTTCCCTATACAAAAAACCATCAGGTGTTAGCTGATAGACAACATTATGACCATAACTCAGCACATACATACTTCCATTTGGAGAAAACTTAACGTCAATTGGAGTTAATATGTCAGCTGATAGCACAGCTGTTCCATCAAGCGTGGACCCACCATTTCCTCCCCGACCAATTAATTTCCGACCGATTCCTGCCACTGTCGTAATTATTCCATTCGAATCTACTCTGCGGATTCGATCATGACCGTTATCAGCAACATATAACGCCCCATCAGGACCTATAGTTATATTGTCAACGTAGTGGATGCTTGCATCAAATGCAGGACGGTTATCCCCTTCGTCCCAATAAGGTAAAGATTCATTCCCAGAAATAATTGAAATAATCATTCCATCTGGAGATATTTTTCTAACTCTAGAGTTCGTTCCTCCGGCAGACTCTGACACATATATACTACCATCTGGAGCAACGGCAACATCTGAAGGATTCGCCATAGTGGCTTGAAGAGCAGGACCATCATCCCCAGAGTATCCATAAACTCCAGTTCCAGCAATCGTAGTAATGATTCCATCTGGAGATATTTTTCTAATAACATTGTTGTGAGCATCCGCAAAATAAACTGTCCCATCCGAGCCAAGGTCTATCCCCTGAGGATAACGCAACTCGGCCTGAACTGCAGGTCCTCCATCCCCAGAGAATCCTCCTGGCCCTCTTATTCCAACTCCTGCAATAGTAGAGATGATGCCATCGGGAGAAACCATACGGATTCGATGGTTGGCATAATCAGAGATATAAATAGAGCCATCAGAACCAACAACCATATCCCATGGATAAACCGAAGATTCTAGTCCCGAAACTCCATCTTGGACAAGGCTCCCTCCATTTCCTGCAACCGAAACAATCTTATTAACGGAGGCATATGAAGGCTGCCCATCCCCCCTGAAAACTTGAGAATCTACTAACTGATGATGAGAAGAATAAGTCCATCCAGCTCCCCCCCCGCTTTTTGGATCGACAGTTATAAGAATATTATAGCCGTTAGTGAGCCGAGCATTTATACGCCCTCCTGGTCGACCAGGGTCAAATGCAACAGCAGACCCCGTACGCCCAAAAGCTCTAAAGTTTACCGAGCCTCTTATTGGACTATAAACAAATGGGTAATCATACTGGACAGTAACTTTTGCCTCGACTTCTCCTTCAATTCGATTACCCAAATAATCTAAACCATCCCAAATCAACTGAACCTCCTGATTTGGCTGTACTGGCACATCATAAACAAACGATCGCCCAGCGATATATACGGTGGCTTTTGCAGATAAGGCACTTGAAGGCATTACACTCCCCGTTACAGGGATAGTGATCACAAGTTTATAAGCTGATGTTCGAGACGACTTATAATGCAGAGTGAAGTCAGATCCCGGAATAGTAATATCCTCAGAGAAAACCCGAGATTCTGATGACACAGTTGAGCCTATTTTATTTTTACACTCCCCAGAACAGGCGGCTTCATTTTCAACACTCCCTTTATTAGCGGGAGGTCTAACTGCATCATCAGGAGTATCAGCATTCCAGTTAAAGTCTAAGGGAGTAAAGTGCCCAAGCATCGCACGCCAATAGGTTGCACCGACCATATAATTTGCATCAGCGCTGATACCAGCCACCTCATCATCGAATAAACCATTACCGTTCAGATCATTAGGCAGGCCGTCACCTGTAGAGTCCAGCGCATCGACAACACCATCAGCATTGATATCCAGCAGTTGCACTACAACACCGTTATCCGATGGCACCCAGGCAGCCATATTACGATCATAATAACCGACAGGTACGATTTCACCGACAGGGAAGTTCAGGAAATTATCCACATACATAATAACGGGTTTACTGAACTGAACCGAATCGGTAGGTGATGTGCCATCAACCCTGATGTCGGAACAGTAGGTAAAAGCACTGGTCGGCGGCAAGTTACCCGGCATTGATTCAGGCGTAACAAATTCTGTAGCACGTACAGTGATTGGGCCTGGCAGCGGAGTTGTTGTGCCATCCGCATGTTTCACCATGGCAGTAGTGTCTCCAGAAAAGACCAGATGGGTTGCACGGGTTCCATCTACATCTGTAACAGGTGTAGATGCGTGGGTAACTTTCGTAGCCGGATTACCATCAAATACCACCGTCGTGGACTTGTTATCCTGAGGCAACAGAGCAACCGTTTCAGTAGCATGAATTTGATTCCACTCGGTTTTTACCTGTCGCTGAACCATCAGATAGTTAGGAGCCGTAATATCAACGGTAAACAGTGCTCCGCCATCAACAGGTAGAGAATAACGTCCAGTTGCATCAGTTATAGCAGAACCAAATTCGTTATGGTTATGGATGCGTACGGTAGCACCAGACACAGGCTGAGCATTCAGATCCTGAACCAGGCCTGTAATTACGCTGAATCGTTTCGGATCAAAGGCTGCAATCGTAGCATCATCCGGTACCAGTGTACGGTATGTTGCGCCAAAAGAGCCCACCGGAATGGCTGCTCGCGCTGGTGGCACCGGTGGAGCAAAAGTAACCGTTACACTCTGGGATGCGCTCGCTGAATTACCGGATGCATCACTCGCACTCCAGACTACTGTAGTTGTTCCAACAGGGAATGAAGCTGGTGCATTGCTGCTGACCGAAACGTTCAGATCAACCAGGTCAGTTACTGTAGCCAGGCCAATATCACCAGCGACAGGGTTACCATCAGCTGAAATCAAGTCAGCACCCCATGGAACAGAAATGGCTGGAGGTGTCGTATCTGTAACAGTTACTTTTTGACTAGCTGTGGTGATATTTCCTGCCGTATCAACGGCTGCCCAGGTCACGGTTGTTGTACCAAGCGCAAATGCTGCCGGTGCATCATTTGCCGCCACAATCGTACCATCCACATTATCAGTCGCCGTAGCAGAACCCAGTGCTACCGATGTTGTTGGTCCAGTGGCTTCAATGATTATATCAGCTGGAACTGTAATTACCGGTGGTGTGATATCCAGATATGTCACTGTCACTGCCTGCGTGGCTGTAGAGGTCTGTCCATGGCTGTCTGTAGCCGTCCATGTAACCGTAGTGCTACCGACAGGGAACGTGGCTGGAGCATTGTTGGTGATTGTGACCGCGAATGAATCTGTGGCTGTGGCCTGACCAATATTGATTGTAACCGGATTATTATCTAGAGATTCCGCTTGTACTGCAGCGGGCGCTGTAATGACTGGTGCTATCGTATCATTTAAGAGTATGTTTTGCGCTGCGCTGGCACTATTGCCTGACGCATCAGTTGCAGTCCAGGTCACAACAGTTGTTCCAAATGGATAAGAGACTGGTGCATCATTGGTGATCGAAACATTGGCATCCACCAGATCAGTGGCTGTAGCCCAGCCAATATCCAGTATAAAGGTAATATCACCGTTTGCTTCGACCGTAATATCTACTGGTGCCGTGATGGCTGGTGGCGTTGTATCATTTAAAGTGACTGTAACAAGCTGAGTGGCCGATGCACTGTTTCCATTAGCATCAGTTGCCGTCCAATTGACGGTTGTTATACCCACAGGAAAAATAGCAGGAGCATCATTTATCAAGTTTACGCTAAACAGATCAGACGCACTAGCCTGCCCTATGTTTATTACTACAACGGGTTGATTATCTCCCGAGGTTGCAACTGCATCGGCAGGTGCTGTGATTACTGGTACTGATGTATCCACAACAGAGACGCGTTGTGTGCTGGTAGATCTATTCCCTGATGCATCAGTGGCGGAGTAAGTCACTATCGTAGTGCCCAATGCGAATAACGTTGGAGCATCACTGGATACACTCAAAACACCATCCACTACATCAGTTGCGGAGGCTTGAGCAAGCGTGACAGCTGTATTTATTCCAGTTGCTTCTACGGTTACATCTGCAGGAGAGATAATACTTGGCGGTGTTGTATCATTAAGAGTAACTGTCACCTGCTGAGTTGCAGAAGAAACATTCCCATTGGCATCCGTAGCCATCCAGGTCACTGTCGTTACACCGACCGGATATGTGACAGGAGCATCGTTAGCTATATTAACAGCAAAGATATCGGTTGCTGTTGCCAAGCCAGTTACAACTGAAACGGGTTGATTATCGCCTGAACTGGCCGACACATTGGCTGGCACTGAAATCACAGGAGCCGTCCTATCAACTATAGTAACCTGCTGCGTAACAGCAGCGCTGTTTCCGGAATGATCTGTTGCTGAATATACAACTATTGTAGTCCCAAGCGGGAACATTGCCGGAGCATTGGAACTGACATTGATTGCTCCATCAACAATATCAGTTGCCGAAACGGCTCCCAAAACTACGCTGCTATTAATGCCTGTTGCCTCGGTAGTGATATTTGCAGGGACTGATATTGATGGAGGCGTGGTATCGTTTAAAGCAACAGTTACCAGCTGCGTAGCTGTAGAGACATTACCGTTGCTATCGGTGGCTGTCCACGTCACCGTAGTTGCACCAACAGGAAAGAGTGGCGGAGCATCATTGCGAATGGTCACCGGGAAAGCATCGGCAACATTGACCTGAGCAATGGCAATTGCCACCGGTTGATTATCACCTGAACTACCAGATACATTTGCTGGTGCAGTAATGACAGGTGCTATCGTATCCACTACCGATACAATCTGAGTGGTCGTTGCTGTATTACCTGAAGCATCACTGGCCGAATACGTAACAGTTGTTGTCCCGAGTGAAAATACCGAAGGCGCATTATTGGAGACTGCTACTGCACCATCAACAATATCACTTGCAAAAGAGGCCCCTAAATTTACTACCGTGCTTGGGCCTGTTGCTTCTACAGTAATATCCGCAGGGGAAGTAATCGTCGGCGGAGTCACATCATTTAGTGCTACTGTCACAAGTTGAGTCGCGGAAGAGACATTCCCGTTGGCATCGCTTGCTGTCCAGGTCACCGTAGTTGTACCGACCGGGAAAGTAGCCGAAGCATCGTTAGTGATCGTAACAGTAAATGCATCTGTAGCTGTAGCCTGACCGATTGCTACGGAAACGGGTTGATTATCGCCAGAGAATCCGGATGAATCGACTGGAGCGGTAATCACTGGAGCAGTGGTATCAACGATAGTCACAAGCTGAGTAGCACTAGAAGTATTACCAGCGGCATCAGTTGCAGAATATGTGATGGTCGTGGTTCCCAGTGGGAATACTGCAGGCGCATTGCTGGTCACACTTACTGCGCCATCAACGATATCGACAGCAGTAGCACTGCCGAGAGCAACAAGAGTATTCGCACCTGTCGCTTCAGCCGTTACATCTGCCGGAGCGGTGATAGATGGCGAAGTCGTATCATTCAAAGTAACCGTGACCAGCTGAATAGCTGTAGAGCTGTTGCCATTGGCATCGGTTGCCGTCCAGATCACTGTCGTTGTTCCAACCGGATAAGTCGCAGGTGCATCATTTGTGATATTCACTGCAAATACATCGGTCGCTATTGGCTGACCTACTGCAACGGCTACGGATTGATTATCACCGGACGTACCGAAGGCATCAACAGGTGCAGTAAGCACAGGTGCCGTGCTATCAATCACTGTAACCAATTGCGTCGCACTTGAGCTGTTGCCTGCTGCATCTGTAGCAAAATAAGTTACGGTCGTTATACCAAGTGGAAAAGATCCCGGAGCATCAGAAATAACATTAACCACACCATCAACAACATCGCTAGCAGAAGCGCTGCCCTGCGTGACTACCGTAACTACTCCAGAAGCTTCTGCTGTTACGGCTGCGGGTACAATCAGAACAGGTGGTATCACATCATGAAGTGTAACTGTAACTAACTGAGTCGCTGTCGCGCTGTTGCCATTGCTGTCGATTGCTGTCCAGATGACTGTCGTAACACCTACGGGGAAAGTCGCAGGTGCATCGTTAGCGACACTTACTGTAAATAAATCTGTCACATTGGCCTGACCTATCGTCACCAAAACAGGCTGGCCATCTCCTGTGCTTGCCGAGGCGTTAGCAGGAGCAGTAATAACTGGTTTAGTCGTATCTACGATGGTGACCAGCTGTGTCGCACTTACAGTGTTACCTGCTGCATCAGTAGCAGAATAAGTGACCGTAGTTATACCAATTGGAAAGGAGGCCGGCCCATCAGATACAACATTCACAACCCCATCCACAATATCTGTTGCCGATGAAGAACCAATAGATACGGCCGTATTGATTCCGGATGCTTCAAACGTCACTGCAGCCGGCACAATTAGTGTAGGTGGTGTAACATCTTGAAGAGAAACAGTGACCAGTTGAATCGACGTAGATATATTGCCTGATGCATCAATTGCTGTCCAAGTTACAGACGTCACCCCCACAGGGAATATGGCAGGAGCATCATTATTAAGAATAACCGTAAAAATATCCGTTGCAGAAGCTTGCCCTATCGTAGCTGAAACAGCCTTATTATCTCCTGAGCTTACAGAAATATTTGCAGGAACAGCAATGACTGGAGCTGTTGTGTCAGTGACATTAACGAGTTGAGTTGCCGTAGCTATATTACCCGACACATCAACTGCGGAATACGTGACGATTGTTGTTCCCAGAGGGAAAGACGCAGGTGCATCGTTGGTCACATTCAAAACACCATCTATCAGATCAGTTGCAGTAGCCAAACCAAGAGTAATCGGGGTGTTTGTAGCTGTCGCTTCGATTGAGATATCTGCCGGAATATTAATAGTTGGCGGTGTTGCATCATTCAAGCTGACTGTAACAAGCTGAATCGCAGAAGCTACATTGCCATTAACATCGGTAGCAGTCCAAGTCACCGCCGTAACACCTACCGGATAAAAGGCTGGCGCATCATTAGCTATATTCACGGAAAATACATCAGCGGCACTAGCATTACCAATCACAAGGCTGATTGCTTTGTTATCAAAAGATGATCCCGACACGTCGACGGGTGCTGTGATCACAGGAGCTGTTGTATCAACTAACGTCACTATCTGAACTGCTGTAGACGCGTTTCCTGATGCATCGATTGCCGAATAGGTAAGCGCTGTAGCTCCAAGAGGAAATGACGCTGGCGCATTATTAGTAACTGCCACGACACCATTTACGACATCATTAGCCGTGACTGCCGCAAGGTTTACAGATGTATTTATCCCCGTTGCCTCAACAGTAATATCTGCTGGTGCATTTATGGCTGGTGGTGTGATGTCATTGAGTAATACAGAGACCTGCTGCGTAGCTATGGATGCATTCCCATTGCTATCAATTGCTGTCCAGGTCACCGTAGTAAGCCCAACAGGAAAACTTGTCGGCGCATTATTTGAAACAGTTACAGCAAACAGATCAGACGCTGTTGCCTGACCGATAGCGACAGAAACAGGCAGGTTATCACCTGAAGAAGCAACAACATCGGCAGGTACTGCTATTGCTGGAGCCGTGGTATCTTGCACGGTTACCGTTTGTGTTCCTGTAGCTATATTCCCAGCTATATCAGCCGCAGAATAGGTGACGATAGTTACTCCTAAAGCAAACGCTCCCGGTGCATTCGCTGTCACAACAACAGCACCATCAACAGCATCTATTGCGCTACTTGCTCCCAGATTAACTGGTGTAGTCGTAGCTGTTGCTTCAACCGTAATAGCTGCAGGTACAGAAATTACAGGAGGCGTAACATCTGCAAGGTTTGCAGTTACAGTAATCACTTGAGTCGCCGTTGCACTATTGCCATTAGCATCCGTTGCTGACCAGGTCACCGTAGTCGTACCAACCGAATAAGTCGCAGGTGCATCATTTGTAATACTCACAGCAAATGCATCAGTAGCAGTCGCCTGACCAATCAAGGCAGCAACAGGATTACCATCTGTTGATATCAGAGTAAGTGCAGCAGGTGCGATAACAACGGGCGCTGTAGTGTCGATCACAATGACCGCTTGCGTGGCTGTGGATGTATTTCCAGCAGCATCGGTTGCAGCATAACTCACCGTTGTAGTTCCTATTGGGTAAGATAGCGGTGCATTATTTGTAACAGGTAGCACACCATCAATATTATCAGTCGCGAAAGCAGTTCCTATAACAACTGTAGTATTAAGGCCTGTTGCCTCTACAGATATAGCGGGTGGTGCAGTAATAACTGGAGCA
>Ga0316202_10001984_pt1 | contig 14222 bp, 10 predicted proteins | sample 3monrhotite_MG_FD_204934 | JGI IMG/M metagenome (GOLD analysis project Ga0316202, IMG submission 204934) | Microbial mat bacterial communities from mineral coupon in-situ incubated in ocean water Damariscotta River, Maine, United States -... | ecosystem: Environmental > Aquatic > Marine >... | reverse complement strand
AACTGGCGTCTTGAATAAAGTTTTCATCTTTTGAGGTCGCAATAGATATTGGGAAGCTGGCGTATGGCTCGGAAAAATTCGCAAATTTCTTGCGTTCTTCCGTCACCCCAGAACTATACATAAGGTCCTGTTGCTTGTCCTTGAGACTATTCAGTTGCTTGGTGAAGTCATTAAAGTGTGCAATTTCACCTTTAAGGCCAGCTGTTTTTCTGATCTCTTCCCAATAATCAAAACCAATCCCAGCCGCTTTTTTTGTCTTGCTATCAACAAAGGCAAAGGGTGGCCAATTGGTCGTTGTTGCCGCATTGATGCGTGTGTTTTGGATGAAAGCCAATTCTTCCGGCGTAAACTGCAGACCATTTTCTTGAGTGTGATCAGCGCCAACATATTGAGGTAATTGAAATTTTATACGTATCCATCGCTCGTAGATTTGGTCACGTTCATTCTGGGATATTGAATCCAATGCTTTTTGAAAAATTGGGATGAGTTGGGGCCAATCTTTGCGAACAGCCATGCCCAATTCAAAGCGATAGGGCGTTTGACCTGCAATCTTAAGATTCGTAATCCCTTTGTCCCGAATCACCTGACCGACCACGGCAAGGTTTCCGACAAAGGCATAGGCCTTTCCGTTGGAGACCGCCTCAAGCCCCCCAAGAACATTGGGAGCCAAATGAAGCGTCAGGTCAGGGTGGTTTTTCGCCAGCAGATCATGACTGGCATAGCTTTTAACAACGGACACGGTGTGACCTTGCAAGGCCTTCATATCATCAAGGGAAGGCTTGTTGTCCAAGGTTACAATCACCATGGGAAAGGAAAGGTAGGGTTTGGTGAAATTTACATACTTGTCGCGCTGAGGCGTTTTAACGACTAAGGAAAAAGCATCGAGGTCGCGGGCCTTAACCGCCTCGACCGCTTGGGTCCATGTCCGTTCTTTATCGACGTTCAAAGCAAGGCCTAAACGTTGTTCAACCAGCTTCATGTACTCCGCTGCCATGCCCTTATATTGTTTTTGTTCATCCACAAATTCAAAAGGGGCCCAGTCAATATCAACGGCCAAACGAATTTTTTTGTGCTCAGCAAGCCACGCTTTTTCTGGATCCGTGAGGCCAAGGTTCGGTGTCAAACGATCCTGCGCACAAACGCTACTGGCCATCAAAATATTGAAAGCTAAAAAAAACGGGATAAAGGCAACCATAATAGAAGAAATATGCTGCAATTTAAGGTGCTTGGACTGAGGTTTGGCAAGCATTTTATGTTTGGCCTCCACGCAATGGTCGGAATAATCCTATCATTCTAGGCGTGTCTTAAGGGGAAGGAAATGGCTTATGAGCGTTCGGGGAAAAAAACGATAGAAGGCATAACCACAAACAGTTCTGCCTCTTTAGCAAAATGCTAAACATTTTAATTTATATTGAAATTAAATAAAGCATCTCCATATAGAAAATATGGCGTTGCAAACGTCACAAAAATCAACAGGCGTAGGAACCCTTCGCCTTAATCCAAGGGTACCATCGGCGCCGGAGCCTCTCGCCGCAATCCAGAGGTCCTATCGAGGCTTTGCCCCCCCAAAGCCTTACAAATGAAACTCCCGCCAAAAAATGGCGGGAGTTTTTTGCGTCTGGGTTGGGAGAAGGCGAGTCGTTTAAGGCTTTGGGGTCTCAACATAAGCCAGGATCGCTTTGGCAAAGTATTTGATCCGGTCATACGGGCTATTGGCCATTTCTTTGACCAAGTCCAAGGAAGATTGGGGCAGGGGCGGGCCGATGTTGTTGATGAGATCAATCAATTCAAGTTGACGTTCGGCAACTGTAGAGACGTTAAGCGTCTCTAGAAGCTTGGGCATGGCCTTGGTGCCGATTTTCGTCAACGATGAAGATGCTCTACGGCGCGTGTCCCAGTTGTTGTCATTCATGGCGTTGATCAACGGCTCTAACAAAAGATCTGGAGCGCCGCCCAGCCCACTTAACGCATGAGCGGCTTCGCTGCGCACGGTGAGGTTTTTGTCTTGCAAAGCCGCCGTTAGGGCAGGAATGGCGGCGGCGGCATCTTTGCTGTGAAAGCGGCCTAAGGCCTGGGCGGCATTGGCGCGCACGGTGGCATTGGAATCGCTTAACATTTCAATCAAATTCGGCGTTGCCGCAGAGGCAACGGCACCAATTTTTTCGATGGTTTTTAGGGCCAAGGCACGAGTATTAGCGTCCTTGTCACTTAGAAAGTTGATGACGGATGGAACCGCAGCCTTGGCATTAGAGCCAATGCGGCCAATGGCATACAGAGCATTTTCGCGAACATTTGCTCGGCTGTCGCTGAGGGCTTCGACCAACGATGGCACGGCCTTTGGTCCCATTTTGCCCAAGGCCTTGATGCTGGCGATGCGGATCTCTTTGTTGGCGTCGTCTAGCAAAGAAATCACGTCGGGGGCAGCGGGTGCGCCGAGGGTTCCCATAAGATACAAGCTGTACATGGACGCCATACGTAGATCAAAGCTTCCGTCTTTAAGAACAGCCCCCAAAGCCAGAGCCGCAGGGCTGGCTGTACGGCCCATTTTGCTCAAATATCGCGCCACGGCGATTTGCGTGAAGTCATCGCCTTTTGTTAGGGCCTGAATCAAGTCCGGTGTTGCCAAGCGGGCCTTGGCCTTGAATTTGGACAAGGCTGAGGCTGCTTTTGTGCGCGTTGCTATATCGCTGCTGTCCATCTGATTGAGCAGGGTTCTAACTTTGTCGGCTTGAATTTGTGCAGACGCAAGCTTGCGGGCCTTCATCTCAGCATTGGTGGGCATGGCATTGGCCGCTAGGGGCTGGATCAGGGCGAGCAAAAGAAATACAGAACAAAACTGGCTAAAACGGGACATAGTGAACCTCTCGTTTAGAATGATTGTGTGCGTTAAAAAAACCGCCCCAGCAATGAAGCCAGGGCGGGTTTTTAATAGATTAGCTGAAAAGTTTAGTCTTCGCCGCAGTTTGCGCTAACGGTTCTGGGCAAGAAGTTGAGGCTTTCCTTGGTGCTGCCGGTTTTTTGCAAATTGGCATGGCAAGCAACACAGTTGGCTTTGGTTTTTACCAACTCATGAGCAAAAGCCGCTTCACAGCCCCTGTGTTTGGCAAGGAAGCGGGGCGCATCAATGATGCGCGATACGGCAGGATTTGTGCGCCATTTTTTAGACGCACGCACATTGGTGACGTCATTGGAATTTTTGAGGTGATAGCTTAGAACGCTGGCCGCTGTTGCCGCATCCATGCTGGCGTCTTCACCAAAGTGATTGGACAGGTCACCGATGATCTTGGTCCAGGCACCTTTGGATAAGGTTTCGGGTGGGAACACCATATGGCACTCTCCACAAGCTGAAATTACGGTCTGGTCTTTGATCACGGGGAAGGTTTCGGCCTGAACGGTGGCGGCGGTGAAGATTAGGGCGGCTGCTAAAGCTAAAATGCGCATGGTCAAATTCCTCTTTGGTGACGATTAAATCAAAGGTTTATATACACTAATTTTTATGGCGGGCAAAACGAACGGCTTCTTCGGCGGCGCGGATCAGCGCTTTCGCCTTGTTGCAACTTTCGTCGTATTCGCCTTGAGGTGTCGAATCCATTACGATTCCGCCACCCGCCTGTGCATATAGCATACCATCCTTAATGACAGCTGTACGGAGCGCGATGCAGGTGTCCATTTCGCCATCGGCGCCAAAATAACCGATGCATCCGGCGTAAATGCCGCGTTTTTCAGGTTCTAACTCGTCAATAATTTCCATGGCGCGGACCTTTGGGGCCCCCGATACGGTGCCGGCGGGAAACCCCGCATACAGGGCATTCAAGGCATCCTTGCCGTCTTGAATTTTGCCGACCACGTTGGACACGATGTGCATGACGTGGCTGTACAGTTCGACTTTGTAGCTTTCTGTGACTTCGATGGACCCGACCTGGGCCACCCGGCCAATGTCGTTGCGGCCCAAATCCAACAGCATCAAGTGTTCAGCGCGTTCTTTGGGATCGCCTAGCAAGTCTTGTTTTAAGGCTTCGTCTTCGGCCGCGTTGGCCCCTCGAATACGGGTTCCGGCGATGGGCCGGATGGTCACTTCGCCGGAACGCAAGCGCACCAAAATTTCGGGGCTGGACCCCGCCACTTGGAAATCACCAAAATCTAAGAAAAACAAGAACGGCGACGGGTTCACGCGTCTGAGCGAGCGATAAAACGAAAACGGCGGCAAGGTGAACGGCATCTTAAAGCGTTGGCTGAGCACCACTTGGAAGATGTCCCCGGCCAAAATGTATTGCTTGGCGCGTTCCACCATGGCGAAAAAGTCAGATTTTGAAATGTTGCTGGTGGGTGAGCCTAAGTCTTTGACGTCGCCTTGAGTGGGTTCAAGCGGCAAAGCCTTGGCAAAGTCGCCAACCACTTGGGCCAGGCGGTCTTGGGCAGCATCAAAGGCTTGCGCGGCCGAGACTTTGGCATCGGGATAGACGGGCGTCACCACGTACATCAAATCTTTGGCGTTGTCGAAAATCGCCGTCACGGTGGGGCGTAAAAACAAGCCATCCGGTACGTTCAAAACGTCTGGGTTGGTATCGGGAATGTTTTCCGACAAACGCACCGTGTCATAACCCATATAGCCAATCAGGCCCGCCGCCATGGGGGGCAGGTCGGGTGACATGTCGATACGGCTTTCGGCCAACAGAGCGCGAAGCGATTTTAACGTACCGTCTTTTTCAGCCACCGGGCAGGGGCAAAAGGCGTTTAGATCATGAAGCGCATCTCGGTTGATTTCAGCCGCGTTGCCGGTCGCGCGCCACACCACATCGGGGCGACAGCCGACGAACGAATAACGTCCGCGTTGGGCACCGCCTTCGACCGATTCCATTAAAAAAGCATGGGTGCCGTCTCCCACCAGTTTCAAGTACGCCGAAACCGGGGTGTCTAAATCCGCCACCAAGGTCGTCCACACCACTTGCGGCTGGTCTTTGGCGTAGGCGCTTTCAAACGTTGACGGGCTTGGATTTAGGTCCATGTTTGGCTCTAATACACTTGCTGAAGGGCGGTTTGATTGATGCGCACCGGAAAACGGGTTTGCAAGGCGGCGTTCAGTTGCTGGGCCAAGTCGTTTTGCAAGCCGGTTAAGGTTTGGTCCTTAATTTCTGCATACAAAGGATCGGTTTCGCTGGCGGTTGGCGTGTCAATAGACTGAACGCGGGCCACGGTGTGGGCTCCGGTGCCGGGGGCTTGGACCACACCGCCTTGGGCCGCGCTGAAGGCTTCGGTAATGGCTTGGGCCGGAAGCGCGCCTTGTTTTAAGCCTTTGCCTTTGCGGTTGAAGGCGCTGGTCACAAAACCATCAAATCCTAAATCCTTCGCCACAGCCATCAAGTCTTCGCCAGATTCCAAACGGGTTTTTGCCGTCGTTGCGATGGTCGCGGCCATTTCGGTGCGTTTTTCGGCCGTCCAAGATTGAACCACGCTGTCTTTGACGGTTTCCAACGGGCGCAGGGCGGGGGGGATGACGCTATCGACGCGGACCACGAAAAAGGCTGAATTGTCGCTTGATTCAATTAAGCTGCTTTCACCGGTGGCTTGCAATTTGACGGCTTCTTTCAAGATATCAGCGGCATAGGGCATATTGGCCGGGGTGTTTTCGGGCGTCAGGCCATTGGCATCAACGGCTTGAACCTTGACCAAAGTAATCGCCAATTGGCTGGCGGCTTCTTCAAAGGTCATGCCACCGCCCAAAAGATCTTGCAGGTTGTTGGACAGGTCAAACAAGGCGCTCAAGGCCTGAGACATCTGCGTGTCCTTGGTCAAGATGTCTTTAACGTCTTCCAAGGTTTTGACCGTGCCAGCCTGAATGTCTTCGACGACGATGACGTGCCAGCCAAGAGGGCTTTTAACCGGGGCCGAATGGCCGCCAACAGCCAATGCAAAGGCCGCATCGGCAAGGTCGGTAGACAGGGCCGAGGCATCGGTGTGGGTCATGGACCCAATGGACAGCATGGCTGGGTTCGCGCCCACTTCGGTTGCCACATCGGCGATGGATTTGCCGTCGTCTAACAATTGGGCGGCGCGGGCGGCGGCAATTTCGTCAGACACTAAAATTTGCTTCAAGGTGCGGGTTTCCGGCGTCATGAAATCAGACATGCGTTCATCATAAGCGGCTTGCACTTGATCTTCGGACACGGTGATGGTTTTGGCTATGTCGTCGGCTTTCAGAATCACAGCGGTCAAGGCGCGGTATTCAGGCGCCATAAAGTTCGCCGCATTGGCTTCATGATACGTCGCAAGTTCGCTATCGGTGGGCTGGGGGACGTTTTTGATTTGGCTATGATTGATGCGCAAAACGTCCAAAACACGCTTTTCGGCACCATAGGTATACAGCGCGTCAGCCAGCGCCTTGGGCGTCACCACGCCGGTGCGAATGGGGCTTTCAAACTGAGAGCGTTCCATGGTTTCGCGCACATATTGAACATAGCCCGCTTCGCTTAAGCCATTGTTGGACAGCAATTGGGTGAAGATGCGGCGGTCAAACACGCCCGCATCGTTGAAAAAGGTCTTCGAATTTTTGATTTCATTCAAAATCGCCGCTTCGGTCACGAACAAACGCATGTCGCTCGCCCCGGCGCTGATGACGGCGGACGTCACCATGCGCTTCATCAACATATCGCCAACGCCCATGGCAATCGCTTGCTCGCGGGTGATTTGAGGGCCAACCAACTGCTGAACCCGTTGAATCTCGCGGGCTAACTCAGATTTAAACTGCGCCGCATCAATGGAAATATCGCCCACCGTCGCGACGGCTGCTGAACCGCCCCGATTGTTAAACACATCGCCAACGCCCCAAACCCCAAAACTAACAATCAACAAACCCAACAAAGCCTTCACAAAAAAGGAATGGGCAGATCTACGCATAAATTCAAGCATGAGAGCGGTGTGTCCTAAAAGGCGTTCAAAAAATCAAAAGAAGTCATCGCGCCGCATCATAAAAGGGCCGGGAGTGAACAGCAAGCGGGGAATGGGGGGAGGAGGGATATATAGCCGCTAAAGAGGGGCGTCAGTCCCGCAACCACCCTCAACGTCATTCCCGCGCAGGCGGGAATCCAGAGCGGCTTGGCTCAAAGGTTGGTTTGAACCACCGAGGACACCGAGGACACAGAGAAGAAATGGGGGAGGAAAGGACTGATGTCGAAATCTACAATAATTAATGCCTTAGAGAAGCATTGATTTGTTCCAAAATGAGAATCTCATTCGGATGTATTATTCCATCTGCCATGATCACATTTTTGGCTGCACGAACAAAATCTTCTAGGTTCTGACCTTCATAGTCCTCGGCAATAATCTCAATAGCATCAAGGACAGCAAGCTTATTGGGGTGCAACCTAGCTACATACTGACGAATAGCATTAATGTCAGATTGAGTTGTTTCAATTTTAGCTTTTTTACAAGAAAGCTTTACGTAATCTAGAATAGCATCAACTTCTGCATCATGAGTAAAACCATCTGCAAACGATAATGCAGATAAGACCATTAAAGCAGTTCCTATATGGTTTTTTTGAGCTTGGCCTGGAGGGGACACGGAACTAACCGTCGAAACCGCCCAATTTTTTAACCTGACCCCATGGAGGTCTTCAAAGTATTCCACTGGTTTATAGATAACGCCATCCAGATCAAAAATTGATTGAATGCGATCAAAGCGGAAAGTTCGCCATGCTTCCCTTTCATAGCACCAGCAGCGAAGCATAAGGTTCCCTGCTTTGGAGAAGGCGAGGCGACTTAAAGTGACGCGTCTAGTTGATTTATTTTGCTTTGAATCTAGATACTCAAGGCCGCAGGCAACCCCTTTTATGTCAAGGTGCTCTATGTCTGAAAGATCAACTGGTTCTGGGTCATCATCAAATGTGTTTACATGAGGTGCAACGCCTATAATTTTTAGGCTGTCCTTAGGGTTGTTAATAATAAAAGCCCGAATGGAATTTTGGATTCCCATGTGCCACTCCCTCAAGATATTGTTCAGACGATGATGTTCTACTTTCTATAAGAAAATCATCTGAGTTATTTTTCAACAATAACATGTGAAACATAATCAACAAGCGATGTCGTCGCAACTAAGGATTACTTTGCATCACCACATTTTTAAGGTGTTGAATTGAGAGGCAGGACCGCGCATGACGAGTCTTTTTAAGACTTCCTGCTCTGTGACCTCTGTGTACTCAGTGGTTCAAACATCTTGCCTGGCCGCTCTGGATTCCCGCCTTCGCGGGAATGACGGTTAGGTCGCGCACGAATCAATGGGGGCAGAGCAACTTGATTTACTGACCCATAGCTGAGAAAATTGGCTAAATCAATTTACTCGGCCCCCATGATCGTGTTGTAGCCGAACCGGACCACACACATGTCAACGACAGACAGATATAAAGACCTTGTCATGGATGCTGAAGGGCAACGCTCACGGCCCATTTTGTATTCCTTTCGCCGATGCCCCTATGCCATGCGCGCTCGGCTGGCCCTGGTCATAAGTGGTCAGCGTTGCCGCTTACGCGAAGTTGTCTTGCGCTCTAAACCAGCAGAAATGCTGGCCTTGTCGGCGAAAGCCACCGTGCCCGTGTTGCAGTTGCCAGGTGGTCGCGTGATTGACGAAAGCCTCGCCATCGCGCTTTGGGCGTTGGACCGACATGACCCGCACCATTGGTTGGTTCCTGAATGCGGAACTTTTGAGCAGATGCGGGCGTTGATCGCGCAAAATGACGGGCCCTTTAAGCATCATCTAGATCGATACAAATATGCGGTCCGTTACGAAGAAAACACGGACCCGCTTCATCACCGGGCCGAAGGTGTCGTTTTTCTGAACACGCTCAACGACAGCCTGGGCCATCAGGCGCACTTGTTTGGTGACCGTCCGTGCTTGGCTGATTACGCTCTGTTTCCGTTCGTCCGACAATTCGCCAATACGGATCGGGACTGGTTCGATCGCCAGCCGTTGCCGAACCTGCAAAACTGGCTGAAGGACCACCTCGCGTCTGATTTATTTCTAAACATCATGATGAAAGCCCCGCCATGGTCCCCCGGAGATAAGGACGTATTGCTTTGAGCGAGGGCGAGGTCTCTGCCCCTAAATATCCACATCCTCAACAAACCGGGCATGTTCCTGAATATAGGCATACCTAAGTTCGGGTTTTTTGCCCATGAGGCTCTCTACGAGTTCTTCGGTATCGCGGATGTCGTCCCAGTCTTCTTCGCCGTGGCCGGTGGGCACCGTGACGCGGAGCAAGGTTCGGTTGTCGGGTTTCATGGTGGTTTCTTTGAGTTGCGCTGCGGGCATTTCGCCGAGGCCTTTGAAGCGGCTAATTTCGACTTTTCCGCGACCACCAAAGGTCGTCTCCATCAATTCGTCCTTGTGCTCATCGTCTCGAGCATAGGCGCTTTTGGCCCCCTGGCTGAGCCGATAGAGCGGAGGCAAGGCTAGATAAAGGTGACCGTTTTCAATGAGTTTCGGCATTTCTCTATAGAAGAACGTCATCAACAGTGAAGCGATGTGAGCACCGTCCACGTCGGCATCGGTCATGATGATAATTTTTTCATAGCGCAGCGCTTCGAGGTTAAAGGTTTTGCGCGTGCCGCAGCCCAAAGCTTCGGTTAAATCGCTGAGTTCGACGTTGGCTTTGAGCTTGTCGGCGGTGGCCGAGGCGACGTTCAAAATCTTGCCGCGCAAGGGGAGGATGGCTTGGGTCTTGCGGTCGCGGGCTTGCTTGGCAGAGCCGCCAGCTGAATCGCCTTCGACGATGAAAATTTCCGTCCCCGCAGAGCTGGTTTGGCTGCAATCGGACAACTTGCCGGGCAAGCGCAACCGTTTGGTGGCGGACTTGCGTTTGGTTTCTAAGTCCATACGCCGCCGCAGACGTAAGTTGGCGCGTTCAATACACCAGTCAACCAAAGCATTGGCGACTTTGGGGTCCGAGGACAGCCAAATATCAAAGCGATCCCGGACCGTGGTTTCGACCAAGCGTGCGGCTTCTTGGGTGGACAGTTTGTCTTTGGTTTGGCCCTGGAATTGCGGGTCGGGAATGAACGCCGACAACATCACGGCGGCCCCGCCCAACAGGTCGTCGCCAGTGATTTTTGCAGCGCCCTTGGCATTGATGCGTTCGGCATAGGCCCGTATGCCCTTCGCGAGTGCGCTTTTCAGGCCCGATTCATGGGTGCCGCCTTGGGGGGTGGGCACGGTGTTACAATAGGAATTCAAAAACCCGTCTTCGTCCATCGGCCAGGCAATGGCCCATTCAACGCGCCCGGGACTGTCGGGAAATTCGGCTTGACCTTCAAACGGACGCGGCGTCACGGTGCGCCGTTCATGCAACACTTCGGCCACATAATCAGCCAGACCGCCGGGGAAGTGCAATTCGGCCTTTTCGGGGACCAATTTGTCTTCTTTGTCCTTCAACAGGCTGGGGTCGCAAGTCCAGCGGATTTTTACGCCGCGAAATAGATAGGCCTTTGATCGTACCAAACGAAACAGGGTGTGCGGGCGAAAATTGACGCGGGTGCCAAAAATATCCGTATCGGGGATAAACGTCACCGAAGTGCCGCGGCGATTGTTAACCGGGCCTAAGCATTCCAGTTTCGAAGTCGGCTTGCCCCGCGAATAGGTTTGTTGATAGAGCTGTTTGTCCTTGGCGACTTCGACCAACAACAGGCTGGACAAGGCGTTGACGACGCTGGACCCCACCCCGTGCAGACCGCCCGAGGTCTCATACGCACCGCCGCCGAATTTACCCCCGGCGTGAAGCGTGGTGAAGATCACTTCCATGGCCGAGATGTTTTTGAATTTAGGGTGGGGATCGACCGGGATGCCGCGACCGTTGTCTTTGACCGTCAAACGGTTGCCCGGTTCTAAAATGACATCAATGACCGAGGCGTGACCTGCCACCGCTTCGTCCATGGAGTTGTCGATGATTTCTGCGGCCAAGTGGTGATAAGCGTGTTCGTCGGTGCCGCCAATGTACATGCCGGGACGCTTGCGCACGGGCTCCAAGCCTTCCAAAACTTCGATGTCGGCGGCACTATAGGTGTCGCCCCCGGCTTTTTTGAGGGGCAGGGGGGTGGGCAGAGGAGCTGCGGCCTTGGGGGCCACGACCTTTTTGGGTTCGGGCTTCGGGTCTTGGGGGGCATCGATGTTAAACAAGTCGCTCATGAAAGCTCACAATTATTTTGCAGATGTCTGAATAGGGTTACGCTACACTATCTTAAATGCCAACACTGTGTGTATCAATCTTCATCTGGTAGTCTTTTTAGGTTATTTTATCTAAATCTTGTGGTTGGCGGTTTGGGAGTTTTTATAAACATGAGCGAATCGGACACAAATCCACGCGGCGAATTGGCCATTCGCCAGTTGGCAATGCCAGCGAATTTGAATGCCGGCGGGCATATTTTTGGCGGCTGGCTGTTGTCACAAATGGACATTGCCGGGGGCATAACCGCCAGTGATCGGGCGCGAGGCCGGGTCGCCACGGTGGCGGTTACGGCCATGGAATTTCATCATCCGGTACATGTCGGCGACGTGTTGTGCTGTTACGCTGACATCCGAAAAGTCGGCAACAGTTCCATCACCATTCATGTTCAAGCCTGGGCGCACCGTCGCGATGGTCCCCAAATCGATGAAATCAAAGTCACCGCAGGCGATTTTGTGTTCGTGGCGTTGAACGAAGACGGAGCGAAGCGCCTGTTGCCACCGATTGAATAGGAGTTTTGATATGAATATTCATTTAATAACCCTCGGCGTAGCGGATATGACGACGTCTCGTGCGTATTATGAGGCCATGGGGTGGGTCGCTTCACCGATGAGCCAGGATGAGGTGACGTTTTTTCAATCCGGAGGGCAGGTGTTGGGGTTGTACGGCCAAAGCGCCTTGAGCCATGACACGGGGTTGAACGCCCCGCGCCCCGGCGGGGTTACGTTGGGTGTGAATACTCAAAGCCGACAAGAGGTCGATGACCTGTATCAAAAGGCCTTGGAGGCCGGGGCAACGGTTTTGATGCAACCCGAAGTCAAGCCGTGGGGTGGCTATACGGGGTATGTCGCGGACCCGGACGGCCATCCGTGGGAATTTTCCTATGTCGAACAATTGATTCCCGACGAAAACGGCGCGCTGACGTTGCCCTGACTTTAATACCGCAGGGGCATGGGTTTACATAATTACCAACAACACATATCCAGCGGTAAACAGGGCGGTGGCAGCGGCGATTTCGTTGAGGATGCGTTCTAAGGGCATGTTCTGTACTCCGTTTTGATGTGTTTCTGTTAATAAGAACAAAGCATGAACATGGTTGGGTTGTCAAGGGCTATCGAACACAAAAAAAATACGGGGAGGGAGGTCGCGCATTGTCACCATGACAAAATCCTTATCGTATTTGCTTGCGCGTTGGGTTTACAATGAGCTGTGTCGTGTTCCTCCCCAGGATTGTGTTTGCATGTTGACCAAGTTTCCGCCCACCGTGTTGTTGACCTTGTCTGCCTTGTTCTGGGGCGGCAATTTTGTCGTTGGGCGACTGGCGCATGCGGACATTCCACCCTTAGGTCTGACGTTTTGGCGGTGGTGTGTGGCGGCGCTGATTATGTTGCCGTTTGTGGGCCGGGAACTGTGGCGCCATCGGTCCCAAATCCGCGCTCATTTTGGCTTGTTGTTTGTTTTGGCGCTGACCGGGATGGCGATGTTTCATGCCTTCACGTACATAGCGCTTGGTACCACGACGGCGATCAATGCGACGTTTGTATTGGCTTCGATGCCAATGGTGATCCCTTTGGTGTCGTTGTTGGTTGGCGATGAACATTTGAACGCCCGCCAAGGATTGGGGATTGCCATTTCCATTGTTGGCGTGGGAATCATTTTATCCCGCGCTCAGGTTTCGGTGTTGATGGATTTAGAATTCACGCCGGGGGATGTGTGGGTGTTGGGTGGCGTGTTGGCATGGTCTGTATATTCCGTCGTGTTGCGCCGTAAACCAGAATCCCTGCCGCCTATGGTTCTGTTGGTCTCAAGCATGGTGATTGCCATCGTGATTTTGCTGCCGTTTTATGTGTGGGAACTGTTGAACGTTGGGGGCTTTGCCTTGAACGTGCAAAACGGCTTGGTGATCGGCTATGTCGCCACGTTCGCGTCTATCTTGGCCTTTATCTGTTGGAACACCGGGGTGGCACGCATTGGGGCCAATAAGGCGGGCTTGTTTATTCACCTGATTCCGTTGTTTGCCTCGGTTCTGTCAATTGTATTTTTGGGCGAAAGCCTCAAGACGTATCACTTTCTTGCCATCGGGCCGATTTTGTTGGGCCTTTATTTAACCACCACAGCCACTTCGAAGGGCGCTTGAAATGCCAGTAAAACAATATCGTTTGAATGTCTTTTTGTTGGCAACAGCCCAGGGGTTTTATCTGGTCAGTGCGGTCACGGGCATCACCTTTGCCGGGTTGGTCGGGCAAATGCTGGCCGAAAATAAATTGCTGGCGACGTTACCGTTGGCGGTGCTGACCATTGGCACCGCGTGTAGCACCATTCCCATGTCGTTGTTGATGAAGCGCATCGGCAGACGTTTTGGGTTTATGATTGGCGCCACGTCGGGGTCTATTTCCGCAGCGCTGGCCGCCTATGCCATCGTACAGGCGAACTTTGTGCTGTTTTGCGGGGCGATGGTGTTTATGGGCGTTTATCAAGCCTGTTCTCAATATTATCGCTTTGCCGCCGTGGAAAGCGCGCCTAAGAACTACGTATCTCGGGCGGTGTCGTTGGTGTTGTTGGGCGGTGTGCTTTCGGCGCTGATCGGCCCAACGTTGGCGGTCTCAAGCCGCGATTTGTTGGCTCCGGTGCCATTTGCCGGGGCTTTCGTCGTCGCTTCATTGGTGAGCCTGTTAGCGTTGGTTCCCTTAATGTTGTTAAAAATTCCTCTGCCCAAAGAAGAAACCAGCGACGAAGGGGCAAGGCCGTTAAGCCAAATTATCCGTCAACCCGTGTTTGTCGCTGCCGCCTTAAATGCCGCAACCAGCTATGGGCTGATGGTGTTGGTGATGACGGCAACGCCCTTAGCGATGAGTAGTTGCAATTTTTCCATGGTCGACACCGGGTCGGTGATCCAATGGCATGTGTTGGCGATGTTTGTGCCGTCGTTTTTCACCGGGACCTTGATCCACCGTTTTGGCGTGCTGACCATTTTGTATACGGGTATGGCGATGTTTGTGGTGAGTGTGGCGTTTT
>Ga0316202_10001983_pt1 | contig 14235 bp, 12 predicted proteins | sample 3monrhotite_MG_FD_204934 | JGI IMG/M metagenome (GOLD analysis project Ga0316202, IMG submission 204934) | Microbial mat bacterial communities from mineral coupon in-situ incubated in ocean water Damariscotta River, Maine, United States -... | ecosystem: Environmental > Aquatic > Marine >... | reverse complement strand
CCGATTGGAAGACCGATGAGTTTTCCATGGATACAATGGTTGCTGATCTAGAAGCCGTGGTGGATGCCGCCGGATTGGAACAGTTTGCATTACTGGGCATCTCCCAAGGATGTGCTGTTTCCATTGAATATGCGGTTCGGCATCCGGAACGGGTCAGCAAACTTGTTCTTTATGGCGGTTACGCCCGGGGATGGAATATTGAGTCCAGCAAGGAAGTTACCGATGGCGTAGAAGCCATGCGCACACTCATGTTGCAAGGCTGGGGTCAAAACAATCCTGCCTTTAGGCAATTGTTTTCGTCTCTATTCATTCCCGGTGCAACGCCAGAGGAATTTGATTCCTTCAATGAGCTACAGAGAAAAACGACATCGCCTCAAAATGCCGCACGCCTTTTGACGGCCTTGGGAGAGGTGGACGTGCGGGACCGTCTTGCCCAGGTCAAGGCCCCCACTCTGGTCATTCATAGCAGGGGGGATATGCGCGTCACCCTGAACCGGGGGCGGGAGATGGCCACCGGTATTCCCGGTGCGCGGTTCATTACCCTGGAAAGCGACAATCACTTATTATTGGAACATGATCCCGCCTGGCCCATTTTCATGCGGGAAGTCATGGCATTCTTGAACACGGATTGATTCTTGTAGATCAACCAACATGTCAGTAATTTACCCGCGCGACCAACAGGCCGTTTTCTTCCTCGACAATCAACCGGGACATACAGGGCATGCAGTAAACCTTGTCGCCAACGCGCAGTTCCTGAAGCGAGCGGATGACGATTTTGCACACGGGGCAAACTACTTCATTGGGTGCGAGCGGATCAGACGGCCCGCCCCATTTTCGATAAAAGCGCCGGAATTTTCGCGGCACTTCATTAAAGCCGGTTTCTTCCAGCACATACATTTGACGTGGCGCGAGCTCGTCGCTGGTATCATTGATCAGTGTATCGTTCATGATTCGAATCCAAGCCGCGCGACAGCATTCAAATAGTCATGGGCCAGATCCGGTGCTTTGGGCCCTTCAATACCTAACTCTCCAAGGGTTTGCTTGAAGGTCGCCAGCACCAGGCCATCGAGCTCTCGTTTGATTTTATCCAGACGATCATGCATGTGCGGGGCAACGCGCAAGCGGCGTCCCAAATCATTTTCGCCAAAGCCCATGTGACGGCGCTCGTCCGTGACGATGCCTTGCAGAATTTGACTTGTGATCTTGTCGCCTGTTTGAACATGATTGCGAAACACGGTGTATTCCAGTGATTCCAAAATGACGTTCTGAGCAAAGACGGCTGCTTCCCAGTCCTGACTGTCCACCAGTTCCAGCAAGCGTTCCTTGAACCGCAGCAGGCTTTTGTTGGCGCGCGCATCAATTTCTGCCTCGGGATCCTTGACGCCAAGCATTTGCAAGCGCCGGATCAAAACTTCCAGATGTCGCCCTTCATCCACCACTTGCGTTGACAGAAATATCTGGCTGGCGCGGTCCGGCGCAAAGCCGATCATACCGCTGGACGCTTCCAGAGCCGCGGTTTCTCCGATGCAATAATTGCAAAGTGTTGTGATGAGACCATCCTTGCGGCGGTCGTCCATCTCTTCATCCACCGCGTTCGGATCAAAGCCGTAGGGGCGATCATGAAGATAGCCCTCTACTGCTTCGAACCAGAACTCGAAGGAATGCACCTGATCAAGGAATTCACCCTCGCTCAGTTTGTGCGGGTCCTGCCAATCGGCCATGCGCTATCTCACGCAGCCGGTGACTGATATTCAAGACCAATGCGACCAAGGCGCGTCTTGAATTCATGCAGAACCGTATCGGAAAGCACTGCTTCCATTTCTTCCGTGGAAGCTTCGGCCAGATCGACGCCGTGGTAGAGCGCTTCGCCATCACCGTCACCCTGTTTCTTGGCTTCCTGATTTGCACCATCGCTGGCCGCAAAGGCACTGTGGAAAGTTGCCAGCATGTGGCCGGTCATTTCGGCTTGCATTTTCTCAATTTCAGGTATTTTTTCCGGATGCTGTTTGATCAGCGAGCCAATGCGGTTTTCGCCAAAGCCAACATGGCGGCGCTCATCGGCAATGGTGCCGGAAAGGATATGGGCAAATTTCTCATTGTCCACCTTTGCGCCTGCATGGAGCATCTCAAAGACAGAGAACGCCATGCCTTCCAGCACGATGTTCTGACCAACGACGCCGGCGATAAAATCTTTCTTGTCAACTTTTTCCAAAAGCACCTCGGCAAATTTGACGAGGTTTGGATTGCCGAACTCGTTCAATGTGCTTTCCAGATCAGCGGGCGATACACCAAGATCATAAAGACGCTGGGTGAAAACCTCCACGTGGCGGGCTTCGTCCAATGTCTGTGTGGCAAGGAAGGTCTTGGACAGATAATCCGGTGCGCAGTTTACAAGACCCGAAGACGCAGCAAGAGCTGCCCGTTCGCCAAGCACAAGATTGCATGTCGTCCGAATTTGGCCCTCGCGCAATGTCTCATTCTCCATCATTGCGTCAGGCTCCGTGTGGCCCGCTTCGTGGCCGTAAATCGTGTCCATCAGATAGCCTTGTGGGCAGGATTCGAGCCATTTCTGAATGGAGTAACCGGAAAGAAAATTCGTCATTTGCGTGTCTCCCGCGCATGGGCTGGCCGCATAAGGTCAGCGAGGCCTAGTGGAATGCATGAGAGATTACTGACAGTCTGTCACTTGGACCTTGACCTAGGTCAAGGAAAACCGGACCCTGCGACATTGCCAAAACAGAGCCAGTACAAGAGGTTTTTCCATGTCTGTTTCCGTAACTGATTTGCAGTCGCAGTTTCCAGAGCTCTCGATTCTTAGTGATGAAGACAGCGCCGCGCGGCAACTTTCCTTTGGCCGGAACGAGCCCTGCCCCGCCATTGGCATTGCGAGACCGCGAGATACGGCAGAACTTTCAGCCCTGTTAAAATATTGCAATGACAACAATCAGCCGGTGATCGCGGGCGGCGGCCTGACCAATATGGTGGGCGCAACCCTTGCAGCACCTGATGATCTGATTATCTCCACCGAACTGATGACGGCGATTGAAGAGGTCTCGACGGAAGACAGAGTGATCGTGGCTCAAGCGGGAGTGCCACTGCAAACCGCTCACGAGGCGGCTGAAAAACTCGGCCTTGCCCTGGAAGCAGATCTTGGCGCACGAGGCACGGCGACCCTTGGCGGCATGGTCTCCACCAACGCCGGCGGAAACCGCGTGCTCCGCTATGGCATGATGCGCGAACAAGTGCTGGGCATGGAAGTGGTGCTGGCGGATGGCACCATACTTTCCTCCATGAACCGTGTACTGAAGAATAATGCGGGCTATGACCTGAAACATCTGTTCATCGGCAGCGAAGGCACTTTGGGTTTTGTGACCCGTGTGGTCTTGCGCCTGCGCGAGCGCCCGCCTCACATTACGACGCTGTTTCTGGCGCTGCCTTCTTATGACGCCGTATGCAAGCTTTTGCGGCATCTGGATCATGGCACATCCGGTACCCTGTCTACGTTTGAGGTGTTCTGGAATAATTTCTATCGCCTGGTGACAACGGCCCCTGCGGAGGGCAAACCGCCCTTGAGCCAGGATCATCCGTTCTATGTATTGGCGGAAATGACAGGGCAGGATGCGGCAAGCACCGAAGCAATGGCACTGGCCCTTCTTGAGACCGCAACGGAACAAGGCCTGATCGAAGATGGCTTGATCGCCAAGAGCGAGGCAGAGCGCGAAAAGCTTTGGGCCTTGCGCGATGACATTGGTCAGGTGCTGCAATTTTGGCCCATGGCCTCGTTCGATATTTCAGTGCCCCTGTCCCATATGGCGTCTTACCTGGAAGAAGTTGAGGGGGCGCTTGCGACAAACTTTTCTGGACACCGGTACATTATTTTTGGCCATTTGGGCGACAGCAACATTCACTTCATTATTGAAGCCAAGTCCGATGATGAAGCGGTGATGCATAGTATTGAGAAGCTGGTGTACGAGCCCCTGGCCCGGGTCAATGGCACCGTCTCCGCCGAACATGGGGTCGGTCTTTTGAAAAAGGATTTTCTGTATCTTTCCAGAACCGAAGAGGAACTGGCGGTGATGAAGCAGCTCAAGGGGCTTTTTGACCCCAATAACATATTGAACCGGGGCAAGATTTTTGACGCGTAAAAGTCGATCTTATCCCCGAAAACCGGCGGACTTATGACCTTTTTATCCCCGCCGATTGTTATAGAACAAGCTCACTTGATGGTTTCTTGCACAATTCTTGAGCACTCCCCAATTTTACAGCAAGCAGGCGGTGGATTTTTTGGGACCCTCGCGAAACAGATGAGAGTAATGAGGGGATAAGTAATGAACCGTTGGATCAAAGGAATTGCATTGACGATTTGCGTCGTCGCACTCGGCGCCGGCGCATACGGCTATATTGATTTTTCAAACAGTTTTCACTTTGGCCCGCCGGATGACCGAACCGCCTGGTTGGGTCAGAACGCATCCGTCAATTCCGGGCAACATGCCTACATCCAACGAGACGTGGATGCCGCAATGGATATCTGGCGCACCGTTGCCGAAGATGAAAATGCCCGCGCCGATGACAGAACCGAGGCCTTGCGGTTGTTGTCCCGCACGTCGTGGCGGATTTATCAAAACACGGACGACGGTATTTCCTTCGCCCTTGCCGCCGACGATGTGGATGACACAAAATCAGCCAATGCGGTTAGCTTAAGCGCCGCCTATCGGGAAGCTGGTGACCTTGACGCCGCCATCGTCGCTGGTCGCAATGCCATGGCCCGCGCGCAAGACCCTTTGGAGCGTAGTGATGCAGCCAATGAGTTTGCCCGCGCCGCCCTTGCCAGCACCAGTGGCTTGCGCCTTGATCAGTATACGGCAGAACAACGGCAATTCCTGAGAGAAGCTCAACAGGAACTGTTGCCGTTCTTCGCTCAACCGCCCGCCAATCTGGAAACGTCGGAACTAGCTTTGGAAGTCGCTGTTCGGCTGGATGATGGCCCGGCCATGTTGCAGGCCTGGGGATCCTATTACCACAGCCCGACCGGCGTTTCTTCCACAGCGGACCAATCCGGCCCAGCCGAAGCTCTGGGCGCCTTGCTGCCCAATTGGGCCGGGGCCAATGCTTCCGCATCGACGCGGCGCGATGTGATCCTGGCCCTCGCCCATTCGCATTTTTATGACTTGGCGGTACTAATTGCCACAGATGGCCGTTCCGCTCATACGTCTGATCTCCTGCAGTCCGTTGACTATCGTGAGATCAGTGCCATCTCCATGTTCTTGAATGACCTTGTTCAGCATACAAATGAATATTACCGACAGATCGCTGAAGGCAATTCCAGTTCGACCTTGAGAGATGCCTTGTTGATGCTAACCTATCGCAATGGCCGGAAGGGACTGGAACAACAATTATGGACTGCCTTGTCTGAGATTGATGATCTGGGACCCTACAGTCATGAAGCCTTCGTTGTTGATGCGTCGGATCGATTTCAATTTTATTTGAATGAAGGCTCCACCAGCGGCGTTTATGACAATCACTCGGGTCACCGCGTTTTGGATACAACGGTTGTCGCCGATCAGTTCGGACGCAATGCAGATCTGCGCTTCGTTGTGGTGGGCCGCATGGTCTCAAACGGTTATGAAAGCTGGCTCTGGGATGGACGTCAGCAACATGGCGGTTGGGCCAATTCAGAAGCCATCTATCAAGTGCGCCCTGCCTATGCAGACGGTCCCCTGCGCCGCTGGCATCAGGCCACAAATCCTGCCCTTCGCGCCGACAACGAAGATGAGATTACGCGCCTGTCCGCTGATGATGTCACAACAGCGGTGAATACGCCGATCGGATATTTCCCCGGCCTTGCGGCCCGTCTTCATTGGCAGGGACTCAATGGCATTCTGGAACATGCACAGGCCAACAACCCACCGGACCTGGTGCGGCAGGCATTTATCCTTGAGCTTGGGAATACAACTTTCAATTCATCCATCTTCGCCCATGAAGGCCGTCACGCTTTGGATAAACTATATGCAGAAGAAGAGGTGCAGAACGACGGCACGGAGCTGGAGTACCGGGCCAAAATCTCGGAGGTCGCCTTCAGCGCTTGGCCGCGCCTCTCCTTCGGCTCCATCTTCAACCCTAATATGGGAAGCGATACATCTCACGGCCAGGCCAACCAGCGCATTGCCGAGGGCATCGCCATCTGGATGGGGACCCATGCAAGAGAGATTGATGGGTTGGATACGAGCATCGCGTTGCTGCCGCAGTTTGACAGGTTGACCGACGATCAAATTCGCTCGGCTATGTTATCCCTTGATCCGTGGGCGGAAGATACGGCGAACAGCGATATTGCTATTCATTGAGGCGCAAGTCCCAACCAAAATGATGAGCGAGGCGCGCCATGTCGGGCTCCGCAATCTCGTATTCGATTTCCATCACGTTTGGCGCGTCTTTTTGGTCTTGTGATAGCACCCACCAAAGGCGTGGCGGAAAGAGGTAAAGCGCATTGGAGATGATCCGAATGTCCTTTGGCTCCCCGTCCACCACTTGTGCCTGAATGGCAATGCCGTCTTTGGATTGGCCTGCCTCAAGGTCCGCAGCGATGCTCCGCCCCATTGTTTCGCTCAGCTCGTAAAGCACGATCCGCAAAGGCGCTGAGGCCTCAGAATAGGTTTCGATCTTGGCTTGCAGCCCGGCGGCGGGATGTATGGAGACGAAATTTGCATCCACCATGCGATGGGGCCAACGGCGCCGAATATCGTTGTAGTGAAAATAGGTGGCGACGAACGGCCCTGGCGGCGGCTCATCATCCCATTCAAGAGACCAGCCGGTCGTTCTTACGTCCCAGGCATTGGAAATCTCCGAGGCGTGGTGTTGCGATTGACTGGAGCTACATTCAACGAAACTCAGGCGCTTCTCTGCTTTGAGGCCTTGCGGCGGCACCACCAACAATTCCGCCAGGGTCTCGCGATCCAACCCAAAGGTGCGCTGCGCATGGGACGAAATCCAGTTTAGGAACGATGCGAGCCCGGCCTTTGCCGCCGGATCCATGACAGAACCCGTGTCGATGGGTAAGGCTGTCACGAAGGTGCCGCGCCCTCGCTGCATTTCGGCAATGCCTTCCCGGGCCAATTCTGCATAGGCTTTGCGCACCGTGTGAAGGTTGGCATTCCAGAGCGCCGCCCCTTCCGCGACGGGGGGGAGTTTCGTGCCGATCTCAATTGCGCCCGTGGCAATGCGATACCGTATTTCCTCCGCAAGCTGAGTATAGATCGGGTCCGCCGATTTGCGGTTCAGCTTGAATTTGAAATCTTTGGGCGCCGTCGCCATAGAAGGACCTTGCGATTGAGGGCAGGTGGTCGTTAGTCGTCAAACTGCCAGATTTCGGAGAAACGCACCAGATCATTCAACGCTTCCAACTTGCCGCCTTCGTCAATATCGCCGGTGGCGGCTCCCGTGGTCTTGAGGCTTTCATATCCGGTGGTCAGCGCTGCTGCCGCAAGGCCCAGGCCATAGGTGGGATAAATGGCAAGATGAAAGCCAAGTTCTTTCAGCTTGGAGGATGGGACAATAGGCGTACGCCCGCCGGCCACCATATTGGCCATCAGAAGAGGACTACCTTTCTTAGCGAATGCTTGACCGATGAGACGTAACTCCTCTTCGCTTTCGGGGGATTCAACAAAAAGAATATCTGCTCCGGCTTCGGCATAGGAAGCGGCGCGGGCGATAGCGGCTTCCAGGCCATGATCCGTGCGCGCATCCGTCCGGGCAATGATGAGAAAATCGTCGGAGACCCGCGCGCGCGCCGCCACCTCAATCTTGCGCATCATGTCTTCAGTGGCGATTACTTCGCGGCCGGGCGTGTGCCCACAGCGTTTTGGAAAATGCTGATCTTCGATCTGGATGGCGGCAAGGCCCGCCCGTTCATAGCCGCGCACTGTTTCAGCCACTTGGGGCGGACCGCCAAATCCTGTGTCCGCATCAGCAATGATGGGGGTGGCCACGGTCTGGCAAGCGATGCGCGCCCGATCCACCATGTCGCGGTAGGTCAAAAAACCAGCATCCGGCTTGCCCAGATGAGATGCGCTGACCCCATAGCCGGTCAGATACAAGGCATCGAAACCGACCCGTTCAGCCGTAAGCGCAGAGACCATATCGAAAATGCCGGGGGCGATGACAAGGTCGTCGCCTTCCAGCTTTTGTCGCAAGCTCATTTGAAATCCTCGCAATCTTAAGCGGGTTCAAACCTGCGGCTTATTTCACTTGTGATCAAGTTCTTCGAGTTAACCGGCTCGCCGATCGCATTCACAATGGCGTCCGCTGCTTCCGTGCCCGTCAGGCTGCCCCCCAGGTCCGGCGTCGTTGTGCCGTTGGTGATGGCCATGGAAATGGCATGATCCACAGCATCCGCCGCATCATGTTCCTTGAGCCCGTGGCGCAATAACATGGCCGCGCTGGCAATGGCGCCGATGGGATTGGCTTTGTTTTGACCCGCGATATCCGGTGCGGATCCATGGATGGGCTCGTAAAGGCCCGGACCCGATGCGCCCATGGAGGCAGACCCCATAGTGCCGATTGAGCCGGTGAGAACCGAGGCCTCATCACTCAGTATATCGCCGAACATGTTTTCTGTGACGATCACGTCAAAGCTTTTGGGCCGTTGGATCAAATGCATGGCCGCTGCATCCACCAACAGATGATCGAGAGTGACTTCGGGAAATTCATCCGCGCCAATGCGAATGACAACCTCGCGCCACAGGCGACTTGTCTCCAGCACGTTTGATTTGTCGATGGAGGTTACCCGCCGGCGGCGCAGTTTCGCAGCCCGAAAAGCGATGCGGGCAACGCGCTCAACTTCTTCTACCGAATAAGTGCATACGTCCGTGGCGCTTGTTGCGGTCCGTGATTTTTCACCAAAATAGATACCGCCGGTGAGCTCGCGTACCACCAGAAAATCAACACCGGCCACCAACTCGGGCCGCAAAGGCGATTGCGCCACCAGGCACGGATGCACTTGCGTGGGCCGCAGATTGGCAAAGAGCTGCATTTCCTTTCGGATCTTCAGCAATCCCGCCTCCGGGCGCACGGGCACGTTGTCCCATTTGGGACCGCCGACCGCACCGAGGAAGACCGCGTCCGAAGCCTTGCAGGCGTCGATCATTTCATCCGGCGCCGGATCATTAAATTTGTCGATGGCAGCACCGCCCGCGGCAAAACTTTCAAACCCAAAGGAGATGTCAAAGACCTCGCCCACCTTGTTGAGGGTGCGGGTTGCCGCATCAGTGACTTCCGGGCCAACACCGTCGCCGGGAAGAAGAGCTATATTGTAGGTCATGACCTTTTTGCCTCAAATTTTTCTATTTTGTCCATCTGTGACTGCAGAAACCCAAGCTGATCCACACCCTTGATCAGGCACTCTTTTGCAAATGGGTCCACATCGAAGTGACATTCATGATTGCCAAAACGTACTGTGTTGTTCTCAAGGTCCACGGTAACGTCCGTATCTGGATGATCCATCAGCCATTGGTGGGCCTCATGTTCCACCACGATGGAAACAAGACCGTTCTTCAAGGCGTTTGACCGAAATATGTCAGCAATTTCCGAACTGATGACGACCCGAAACCCAAAATCCGTAAGCGCCCAAGGGGCATGTTCGCGGGAAGACCCACAGCCAAAATTGCGACCCGCGATCAGGATTTTGTGGCTGTCCGTGTTCACTTGATCCAGCGTGGATCCCACTTTCGGCGTGCCATCGCTTTCATAACGCCAGTCATAAAAGGCTTGTTTACCCAAGCCTTCGCGGGATGTGGTGGTCAAAAACCGCGCCGGGATGATTTGATCCGTGTCGATGTTTTCTTCCCGCAGCACCACGGTCTTGGAGGTCAGTGTTTCAAACTTGTCCATCGCTCAAGCCTCCATCTCTGCAAAAGCGGCTTCGAGGTAAGGCCGAGGATCGGCGACCACCCCTTCAATGGCAGCTGCTGCCGCACTGGCCGGACTAGCCAATACAGTGCGGGCTTGTCTTCCCTGACGGCCTTCAAAATTCCGGTTGGAAGTGGAAACCGTCAACTCGCCGGGATCTGTGAAATCTCCGTTCATGGCGATGCACATGGAACATCCCGGCAGGCGCCATTCCGCCCCCGCCTCAAGAAACACGCGGTCAAGGCCGAGCGCCTCAGCTTCCCGACGCACTTCCCAGGAGCCCGGCACCACCAACATACGCAAACCCGATTTGACTTTGTATCCGCGCAGAACTTCCGCGGCCGCTTGCAAGTCTGATAGGCGCCCATTGGTGCAACTGCCGATGAAAACATTGTCGACCTTGGTGCCTTTGATCAACGCACCGCTTGCCACCTGCATATAGGCGAGCGCGTTGCGTTCTGCCTGCGTGGAGGGCTCGGGCACAGTGTCATTGATGCCGACGCCTGCATCCGGTGCCGTGCCGTAAGTCACCATGGGGCTGAGCGTTGCTGCATCGATCACAATTTCTGAATCAAAACGCGCGCCATCATCAGTTGTCAGTTTGCGCCAGGTATCGACCATCTGGGCGAATTCCGACGGTGATGCCTCGATGCGATTTTTCAGCCAATCAAAAGTCACCTGATCCGGCGCGATGAGCCCTGCCCGCGCCCCTGCCTCGATGGACATGTTGCAAACGGTCATGCGCTCTTCCATGGAAAGGGCCGTAATGGCGGAACCTGCATATTCGATAACGCTGCCCGTGCCGCCGGCAATGCCAATCTTGGCAATGATCGCCAGCACGATATCTTTTGCCGCAACACCCCGCGGCGCCGCGCCATTGACCGTTACCCGCATGGTTTTCGGTTTGCGCTGGAGCAGACACTGTGTGGCGAGCACATGACCCACTTCCGTGGTGCCAATGCCAAAGGCCAACGCGCCAAAAGCCCCGTGGGTTGAGGTATGACTATCGCCACAAACAATGGTCATGCCGGGTCGGACAATGCCCTGTTCCGGGGCGACCACGTGGATGATCCCCCGCTCGTCGCTATCCATGTCCAACAGGCGAATACCGTATTGCGCACAATTCTTGGATAGCTGTTCCACCTGACGTCGGGCAGCGGCCGTGACGTACGGCACGACCCCTTGTGCATCCGGCGGCAATGTCGGCGTGGAGTGATCCATGGTCGCAAAAGTGCTTTCCGGACGACGCACATTGAGCCTGCGTTCGGCAAGTTGCGTGAACGCTTGGGGCGACGTCACCTCATGCACCAGATGAAGGTCCACATACATGACCCCCGGTGCATCATCGGCTTCGGGAACCACCACATGGGGCTCCCAAACCTTTTCAAACAATGTCGTTGGTGCCATTACGCCCTCACACCCACATATTGATGGATCAGTTCCAGCAACTGGTTGTCATTCACCTCGCCCACTTCATCGGCCAGGTTCTTGAACGCATAAAAGATCTGCGGCAACACGTTACCATCCAACTTGGCACCCAGCAATTCTGCGCGCTGCACCAAGGCATGTCTGCCCGAATGCTTGCCCAGCACCAGCTGCGTGCCGGGGGAGCCCACATCTTCAGGCTTCATGATCTCATAGGTCGACGGGTCCTGGATCATGCCGTGCTGGTGAATGCCTGCTTCATGGGCAAAGGCATTACGGCCGACGATGGCCTTGTTCCGCGGCACCGGATTGCCCGTGAGAGCAGCGAGCAGTTGCGACGTTGAATAAAGTCCGCGCGTATCCACGCCGGTTTTGACATTGAACACATCGCTTCGCGTGCGCATAGCCATCACAACTTCTTCGAGGGAGCAATTGCCTGCACGCTCGCCAATGCCGTTGACGGCCACTTCAACCTGACGGGCGCCTGCGCGCACTGCGGAAATGGAATTGGCCACCGCCATACCCAGATCATCATGGCAATGGGCACTGAGAACCACGTCGTTCATTCCCCTCACATTTTCGCGCAAATGTTTAAAGAGCTCATAGATCTCATCCGGCGTGGTATAACCCACCGTGTCCGGCACATTGATCGTGGTCGCGCCGGCCTCAATGGCCGTCTCGCACGCTGCCACCAGAAACTCCCGCTCCGTGCGGATGGCGTCTTCCGGGGAGAATTCCACATCATCAAAGAACGTGCGCGCAAAATTAACCGAATTGCGCGTAGCGGCCAGCACTTCGTCGCAAGTCATGTTCAGTTTTGCCTGCCGGTGAATGGGGCTTGTGCCGAGGAAAATATGGATGCGTGATTTCGCGGCGGGCTCCAAAGACCTGGCAGCGGCACGAATATCATCGTCCCCAGACCGGGAAAGCGAACAAATGACCGGGCCCTCGATTTCAGATGCAATCCTGCGCACTGCTTCCTCGTCGCCCGGGGAGGCCGCAGCAAATCCTGCTTCGATGACATCAACATTGATATCGCGCAGAGCTTCGGCCATACGTATTTTCTGATCCACGGACATGGTAAAGCCCGGGGCCTGCTCGCCGTCGCGCAAAGTTGTGTCGAATATTCTTACATGACTGCCTTCAGGCTCGGAGCCACCATCGGGCTCCTTATCGTTTTGAGTACTCATGATACTGGTTCCCTCAATGCTCGATTATGTTGTCCATCCATGGATTTATCGTTGGCCGGTGTCTCCCGACCTATTTTTTTAATGCCGTGTAGCCGCTCAATCTGGCGGCTTAAAACATCAATGGAGCGAGACGGCTCGCGCGGGCTGACGCCTACGGTGACCTGCATGGCGTCATTCGATCCTTGCGGATGCGCTTCCGGCATGTGGAAACTGCACAGCTCAAAGCCGCGCCGTTCAATCAATCCGAAGAGGCGTTGAATGGCACCTTCGCTCCGTGTTAATTCGATACAAATAGTTTGTTGAGCCATCTAACCCTCCATCATTTCAATGTTTGATTTCCCCGGTGGCACCAATGGCCACACATTTTCCGCCGGATCGATTTTCACATGCGCGAAAATTGAACCCTTGGCACTTAACAGGCGATCAATCGCCGAATCTTGTTCGCTGCGCTGGCTGACCGTGAAGGCTTCAATGCCAAAGGCATCGGCCACTTCTGCAAAATCTGGATTGCAGGAGAGATCAACTTCCGAAAAACGCTTATCAAAGAACAACTCTTGCCACTGACGAACCAGGCCCAAAGAAGCATTGTCCAACAGCAGGATTTTCAGGGGCAGCTTGTAGCGCTGCAACGTCGCCAGTTCCTGGATGTTCATCATGATCGATCCGTCACCGGAGATGGTGACCACATTCGCATCCCGTTCTGCCAATTTTGCACCGATCCCCGCAGGCAGACCGTAGCCCATGGCCCCGAGACCGCCGGAAGTCAGGTGCGCTTGCGGCCGGCTGAAACGGCAATGTTGGGCAACCCACATCTGATGTTGGCCCACGTCGCATGCGGCAATAAAACTGTCACCGGCAGCAACGCTCAAATCCCGCAACAGGCCAGGGGCATAGATGCCCGTGCCCGGCGCATCATATTGAAAACAATGGCGCCGCTTCAGGCTGGCCACATAGTCGCGCCAGGTGTTGATGCCCATATTTTGGGGACGCAATCCATCCAAGATTACCCGCATGTCGCCGATCAGGGCTATATCCGGACGACGCAATTTCCCCACTTCGGCCGGGTCCCGGTCGATGTGAATGATTTTCGCATTGGGAGCAAATTCGTCCGGCTTGCCTGTGGCCCTGTCATCAAAGCGCGCGCCGGCAGCGATCAACAGATCACAATCATGCACGGCCATGTTGGCAGCCTTTGTTCCATGCATGCCCAACATGCCCAGATGCATTGCATCATCCGTGGGCAATGCGCCCAATCCTTTTAGCGTCGCAACGGAAGGAATACCCGTGCGTGCCGCGAAATCACGCATCTCACGAACGGCCTTGCCCAAGACAACGCCGCCGCCGATATAGAGCAAGGGGCGTTTTGCATGGGCGATCATCACCTCCGCCGCCGCACGATTGCCGTTGGAGGAACGGGGTATGGGCCGTTCTTCGCTGACAAACGCAACGGGCCGGAAGGTTGATGCTTGCGCCACATCCTTGGGCAGATCCACCAGCACTGGTCCCGGACGGCCTGAATTGGCGATCTCGAACGCTTCTTGAAGGACGCGCGTGACATCCGCCACGTCGCGGACGATAAAGGAATGTTTCACCACCGGCAATGTCATGCCAAGTATGTCAACTTCCTGAAACGCATCTGTTCCCATGAGGCCAGAAGGCACCTGGCCCGTGATGGCAACGATAGGCACGCTGTCCATGAATGCATTGGCGAGGCCGGTGA
>Ga0316202_10001980_pt1 | contig 14244 bp, 16 predicted proteins | sample 3monrhotite_MG_FD_204934 | JGI IMG/M metagenome (GOLD analysis project Ga0316202, IMG submission 204934) | Microbial mat bacterial communities from mineral coupon in-situ incubated in ocean water Damariscotta River, Maine, United States -... | ecosystem: Environmental > Aquatic > Marine >... | reverse complement strand
CTGGAATATTTGAATACAATTTTTATTATGTCTTCAAAAAAAATAGATATGATGACGAAAGAAAATATTAACCAGGTAAATTTGAAGATTTTGGCATGTGTTCAATTGGGTGAAAAATTGTCTATGAGTGATGATAATATTTTGTGCATTGACAAGCCATCAATATTTCAAGGATTGCGGAGATGGTTGGGATCCAATTCTAGGGCAACGACCTTGGAAAATATTATTTATGTTGTGACAAATACCATTCAAATTACTAATATTTCGATCCAGGAATACAAAACGAATATTTTGGATAAAGATCGATTTGTCAATCCCGTTCTTCCAAGATATTTGACAATTATCAAAGGTGCATGCAATGGTTTGAAACATTTGGCCCGATCATATGAAAACGACACATCGACTCGACAAATTATAATGAATAATATTCAAATGTTGGATGATCAATGCCGAACAATTGAACATGCATTAACACAACCACGTCTTCCAACAATTCCTGCAGTTCCTATAACAATTTCTAATAATGATCAAAATGTTCAAATTACAAATACAATGTTTGATGAAAATAATGAATGATTTATCTCTTATTGGACAAAACATTGTGAATAAATACGAGAACATTATTATTTTGTTCAATAAAAGTTAATGTTGATATAATATCTTCTTCTTCAATTCTGGATAATAATAATGTTTGTAGTCGATAAATTTCGGATTGTAGTTGATAAAATGTTTCTTCGCAGTTTGCAATAAAGGATGATGAAGAAGTTGAGGAATTCGATTTTTCATCATCATATAATAACATGCAATCGGAGATTTGGAATGCAAATGAAGATAATTTGTTGCAAAGTCTGTGTCTTTCTGTGTGTTCCAATCGTCTCATTGTACTTTCGTTGGAGTTGTTGTTCAATGGGAATAATTTAAAATCACAACCATCCTTTTCACAAACCGTGTTGATGCAATCATGTTTCAAATGGTGCCTGTATGTTTTCTTGGTTATAATTGATCTCTTGCAATGTGGACAATAATATGCAAATCCTCCACAATCTTTAAAATAATGTTGAATCAATTGATTCATATTTCCTGAAAAAGATTTGCATTCACGACAAGAATAAGAATCGTTTCCAAAAACTATATTGATAATTGATCTTGGTGGCAACAATGATTGTGAAGATTTGACCATTGGTGCAAATTCCGAGTCAAAAGTCAACATTGCACTGTGTTCTTTACGACATACGGGACAATCGGTCGATTCGGACAACATGATGGTGAAACATGTTACACATACATTGTGCTTGCATTCCGGTGCAGAACACAATTTGGATTCACTCGATTTGAATTTTGTTGATAATGTTACGAAAGGAAATTTAAATTCTTTACAAATGATGCATGAGAGTTCATCTTTTATTTTATTGGACCATTCGCCCGGAAGGATAATTCGATTCATCTTTTTATTATGTCTGACACTTGCACAAAAGTAAGAACGCTCTCGATCAACGACGAAATTGGTGATTTAATTTCGGATTTGACCGAAACAGAAACAAAATTGAAAAGTTTGACAAAGGAATACAATGCAAAACAAGAAGACTTAAAAATCGAATACGAACAAAAAAGGGAAGATTGTTTGGATGAAATTGAAGACATTCATGAACTTATTGAAGCAAAGCAACATGTCAAGAACTCATTGAAACCATTCAGAGATATATTGGAAAATATCAGGATCGAATCTAAACAATGTCGTGATGAAGCAGCAACCGTTCTTGTCAACAACATGTTCAACAATGACCAACAATATCACAAATTAATTTCTCAATTGAATCGTTTTTATCGAGACATTGATGACATTCGAGGTAAAGTGGATATCACGATCCATTCGGATGCAAAACATATTGATTTCAAGATTGAATCAGAATCGGAATATTTTAATAATTTAATGTCAGCACTTGTGAGTGTTCACAAAATTTCGGACCGAAGAAAAAATAATAAGCATGCACGAAGGAAAAAAAGGGTTCGCCATGAACAAAGTACTCGCTTTGGATTTAAAAAGAGAAAAACGGACGATTTTTAATTTAATAAGGTTCTTCTTCATGTTCAATTTTCGGAGAAATAAAAATAGTTAACATTGATACGTCATCCTTAGTTACCCCAGATAATATGTTATATCGAAGAACGACCGGGATATTTGGAGAATCACTAATGCAAATATTCATATGATCGCTGAGCTTGTGTGCTTGCGAAACGGTCTGTACGTACATGAGAGGAACGGTCACAGAACAATCGACCGCTTTTTGATCTACACCATTCATACCAATCATGAGTCCTTGATCAAAAGTCATTTCATTGGTAAATGAATTACTGCTGTTGTCACTCGATATAATAAAACGATTACCCTTTCTTTCAAACTTCACATAATTATTGTCAAGAGATTTCATCGAGTTACACATTTTTTCCAATCTTTTTGACGTGATTTGCATAAATTGTGGATATTCCAAATTGTTCAGGTCATTTATATTGATTTGGTTTTCTTCCGATATTCCATTTCTTGAATTGATTTTGATGGATGTATTTTCTCCATAGTTTGCATTTTTTGAGCTGATTGTCATTGTTTCTTCATTTAATTTAATTTCGATGTATGCATTTTTGTTGGATGTGTTCATGCATTTGAGTGCTTCGTAAAATAGATGGAGAGGAATAATAAATTTGACAGGGGGTCCAATACATTCAAACATGGAAAAATAACTTGGTCTCAAAATCATATTGATAAATGCAACATTGGAGCTATCACTGTCAAAAATGGTCATCCCCAATTCGGGAGAAAATGAAAGGGTCGTTTCGATCAATAATTTTTTAACCAATTCAAACATCTTAATAAATGAATCGACTTTGGTAATTCCCATGTGGACCTGTCCATATTCTTCAGAATCATTCATTTGTGAAAAGGATCGCTTCATGGTTATTTTGGAATTATGACAAACACAATTTCAAAGTTCAAACAATGAACAATGCTGAACAATTTTGTTCTAAACTGAATTTGCACATAAATACATTGTCATCCCCATTTCTCTATTTTGTTTTGTCTTTCAATGATAACCCATTTGTCTTAAATCCTTCCAACAAGGATAATTTTATTGATTGGCTCGTGTCATCACATTTGGGTTTTTTTAAAAACGATGTTTCTTTGTGGAATCCACCAATTATTCCAAATGATTCTTTCTTTTTCAACAATATTTCAAATCAAATTCGATATAATTTGTTTACAACAGATGTTATTCACAAAAATACAAAAATGAAGTGTTTACAATTTTCACATAATAATATTAAAACGACATTGAACATTGTTGACAATGGGAAACAAGGATGGAATATCATATTTGGATTTTTTGATCAACTCCATTTTGGATCTCCAACTCATTATATTGGCAACACATTTTTAAGAATTCTCAGCGTTATATCCAAAGTAGCTTGTGGAATACAGAACAACAACAACAATAAGGTAAATAATAATCATGTCATATTTTCGAATTTCTCATTATGTCCTCTCAGATTATTAGGAACGCAATTCAAGCAACTATTCCATTGGCAAATGATTTTTTAAATCAACATGAAGGAAATGTATGTGAATTGGAAAGTCGATTGGGAAAAATTGATGTGAATGGAAATTTTATTTCAGGAGTTTCAAAAGAATTTTTTGTGCATTGGTTAAACGAAATGAAAAGTTATGAAGGTTGGCACATGACAAATGATTGGGAAGAATCAATGGATGTCATATGGTCAAACGATGTTAGAGGAACCAAAAAAATTGACCAAACAGAATTTAAAATGACTTTTCAAGAAAAAAAAAGGCTTAGAAATTTAACATTTAAATGTCCAGAAAGAGAATATGATGTTCGAGTGTCGCTCAAGACAGAAAAGGTCGTCACGGAAATGCCCAACTTTCACCATCGTCTGGTCCGATTCAAAAGAAGAAAAGAATTTAATCACAAAAACATTATCATGTATTGTTTCACAATTGTCTCTGAAGGAAAAGAAAAACAGACAGCAATCAAAAATAACAATAAACGATTCGAAATAGAATTCGAATTGTTAAATACGAGAAATTGCAAAAATTTTGATTCAAATTATTTATCGGCATCCATGTTGGAAAAGACTGTCGATTTTTTGGGACGATCCACCCCATTTTCTTTGAACTTAATACATTAAAAGAAAAATGAGGAAAATCCCGAATAACGCCACCAAAATCATCATAAATTCGAAAAGTTATTCTTCTTCTCCTTTCAACTCCTTTCTTTCATCAATATGGCTATCAACAACGATTCAATTGATGTGGTGTGCTTAAACACAATTATGGGATTGACAATGTTTGTTCTTTCCATTGTTGGTTTTGTTTTCACTGGTATCGAGTCGAACAAACAAAAACATTGCGAAGACATACTCATCATTTGGTTAAGTTTTCAATCTTCCTTTTTAATGCTATCTTCTTTTGCTCAATGTTACAAAGTTATCAAGGATTCCAATTCTGAAGGCATTCGATGTTTCAGTGGATGCTCATTCGTTTCGATTATTGTTGGGATGGTCCTTGTGTATGGCATTGATCACGATCCATGTGAAGATTCGATCGTCAACCTATGCAATATCTTTCTTATCACATATTGGTCAACTGTGGCATTCTTAGTTGTTGTTGCAGGTATTATTGCAGCAATTTTAAAATAAATAAACGAAAATTTAAGCAAACATATTTGAAATTGAAATATTAACAAGCATTGCTTCGTACATGTCGACAGATTGAGGGATACCGATAGCACTTTCTAATTGTGATACTTCTTTTTTAAACCGCTCATTTTCTAAAAGGACTAAATTGTTAAAATGGGCATTTGTTTCATTCAACAATGAAAGATTGACAATATCATCATCCATTTCAAGTTTTTCATTTTCAATCGTTCTCTCGATTTCAATTATCGATAATTTTTGTTGATGAATATCTTCCGCTTTGATCAAAGCTTCGTTTTCAATATCTAGTTTTTGTTTGTATTCTTGTTCCATTTTTCTTTTTTGTTTAATCGTCTTTCTTATATTTTCAAGTTCTTCAGCCTTTTCACGTCTTGCTTTTTCTAAATTTTCTCTTCTTTGTTTATCCCGTTTTTGTTGTCTTGCAAATCTTTGTTGTTCAAATGGATCTTCCAAAGGGGGAGGACCTTCTTCTCTTTCTCTTCGTTTTTTCGCCCGTATTTCATTTTGTCTTTTTCTCGCTCGTTGTTCTTCTTGTCTTTTTCTAGCTCGTTGTTCTTCTAACTCTCTACGTTTCTCTCTGAGTTCTTCTCTTTTTGCTTCTCTCATTTGTTCAAATTTTTGTTCATTTTGATTTTGTTGTTGTTGATGTTGACATTTTTCAATGGCTTCTGGGGTGCTCAATGCAAGTTCGTCAAGTTGTTGCAAAGTGTTGGTGTATCTTATATGTGCAGAATAATTTGGATATAAATTGTCATCAGAACAACTATTAAGTATTGCAAGAAGAGCTTCTCTTTGTTTTTTTCGTATACAAAAATCAAATTTAGATTCATCTGGAAGTTGAGACATTTTGTCGGGTGAATTGTTTCTTGTCCATTTCAAAAATTGAACACGCAATTTTCTAAACTCTGGATTATTTATTGTGCGTATAATCCCAATTGTTCCAAAAAATTCATTGCATCTTTTTTTATCATTCATTTATATTGGAATATATAAAATGGCAAACACAAGAATTGCTTATAAGAATATTTGCAATGATGGACATGAACTCAATATTGGTGACACGTTGATTGTGAATGGTCACAATATTGCAATTGTCGATATTGGTAGAAACCACATAGTCACAACAAGTGATTCTGATTTGAATTTGGAGGAAACTAAGAATTATTTATTGTCAAATAGTGAAGGTTGGTCGTGTCACGCTTATCTCATGCGCAATGACAGCAACACATGGTTTTCATTTGTGTTTGATCAAAATCAACAAATGAGTCGGAAAATGGTCAAATATCCAATTTCTTGTGAAATGGATGAATTGTTCAAAATAATGTCAGAAGATGATGTTACTCTTCAACCCGAACTGGATGAATGGTGGACAAAAAAAACATGGAGAAAAGAAATTCGATATCATTCAAAAGTTTCACCATTTCAAGTGATGATGGCCAGAGAATATGCAAGAAAGGCCAAATATGAACCGATCACAGACAATACATATTTCAATATTGTTGCGGCTCAAACAGCAATTAGTTCATGATAAATGAACATTAAAGCTCTCGTGTTTGAGGGAGGATCAGTCAAAGGTTCCGCTTTTTCAGGTGCAATTACATATCTAGAAGAAAATAAATTATTAACAAATGTAAATCATTTTGCTGGATCATCTGCAGGTGCAATTGTTGCCGGTGCATTAGCGGTTGGTTACAAATCTCATGAAATAAGAAAAATAATGATGGAAACGGACTTTTCAGAATTTAAACATTGCAATTGGATTACAAAACATTCTAAAACGGCCCAATTGTATTCATTGATTCATCATTGGGGAATATATGACAGTTCTTACTTTTATGAATGGTTTGGTAATTTAATGGAACGAAAAACGGGAAACAAGGATATTACATTTGGAGACATCAAGGATAGATATGGAAATATAGTCGTAATCACTGGAACCAATTTAACAAAAAGGGCGACAACTTTCTTTTCACACACTAATCATAGAACAATGCCATTGAGATTAGCAGTTCGAATATCCATGTCCATACCTCTCTTTTTTAAACCGGTTATATTTGAAAAGGAACTTTATGTTGACGGGGGATTATTAACCAATTATCCCATACAGGTATTTGATTACCAAATTGATCCAAAATATGTAATTGGTTTCAATTTATTATCTGGTGATGAATCTCCAAATCGAACACTTTTCAATGGTTCAGACGAAATAAATAATATCTTACAATTAATCAAATCGATTGCATTATCATGTCACACACAAATCGAAAGATTGCATATAAGTTCTGGTGACTGGAAAAGGACCGTTCCCATCAACACTGAGGATGTTTCGGGTGCCGATTTCAATATTTCAAAAAGTGTTAAAAATAGACTATACTCAGAAGGATACATGTCAACAAAAAAGTTCATAGAAAATAGGCATTTAACATTTTATTAAAAATCTTCTGAAAATTCAAATGGATCATTTTCATTCGAATCGATCACTCCAGCCGAATCGATCACTCCAGCCATGCGATATTCAGATACGGGTTGTTCAAAGAAATTTGATTTACCTTGCAAAGACAACGATTCCATCCATTTAAACGGAGAAGTTACATTCCATTCTTTTGAAAATCCAAGAGAAACTAGAAGGTGATCAGCAACCAATTTAACATGTTGAGCCATCAGTGCAGAATTCATTCCAATCAATTCCACTGGCAAAGATTCTGAACAAAATTCGATCTCGATTTCGACTGCTTCTTTAATAATAGAACGAACCGTCTCTTCTGATGGCTTATCATTCAACATGTGAAACAAATTATACGCAAAAAATGTATGAGCCGATTCATCACGACTGATCCACTCATTTGACTTTGACAATCCGGGCATCAACCCCCTCTTTTTCAACCAAAAGATAGAACAAAAACTGGATGAAAACTGGATACCCTCCACAGCAGCAAAAGCGACCAAAACCTCACCAAAACTAATTTTTTCATCAACCCATTTGAGAGCCCAATCGGCCTTCTTTTTAATAATAGGCATCTCATTCATAGCACTGAACAACTTCAACTTTTCTTTTTTTTCCTTCACAAACGTTTCAATCATCAAGCTGTATGTTTCTGAATGGACCGTTTCGTTCGATGCCTGTTCTGCATAAAAGGCCCTTGCTTCTGGAATTTGAATTCGCATCATAAATTTGGACAATACGTTTTCCAACACGATCCCATCACTTCCAGCGAAAAAGGCAAGCTGGTGCTTGATAAAATGGCGCTCACCATCATCCAATTTTTCTTCCCAATCAATTATATCTTGAGTAAAGTCGATCTCAGCAACATTCCATGATGAAGCTCGAAGTTTCTTATATTTTTCAAACAATTTTGGAAACTTGATTGGAAATAATACAAATCGGTTGGGATCATCTCGCAATAATACCTCTTTTGATTCTCTCTCTTTCATCAACCGTGTTTGTTCATGTTGTTTTAATAATTGTTTCAATTCGGCATCCTTGTTTTTCGTTTGTAATTTCAAATGATTGGCTGCATGATTGTCAAATGTTCTGAGCAATTCAATTGCATTTTCAAATTGTTTTTTGTAAAATTGAGCGATTTCCATTTGAATTTATGTTTGATCAACTTTCCAATGGAGGAAGATCATAAAATTGGTTGTTGTTTTCACCAAGAGAAAATGATTCATTATTATTATTATTATCATTATTTGTTGTTGGTGTTGGTGTTGGTGTTGGAATATTATCTGGATCAAGTGGTGATAATGGAATAGTTGGAGCAGCAGTCTTTATTCTTTTGGGTGGTGATTGATACCGCCGAGGTGCATCTTCCAATTTAGTTTTAATATCTCTTGGTCTTGGTCTTTTTAAAGTACGAGGTTCTTTTTCTTCTTCTTCTTCTTCTTTTGCATCTTCAGGGAAGAATACATCTTCTAATTCTTGTTGTGCTTTTTTCAATTCTTTTCTCAATTGTTTGTTGTCATCTGACAATTTTTTGAATGCTTCATAATTATCATTATCGACTGGGTCACGTTTACTTTCAAGTTGTTGTTTGTAGACTTGGAGTTGATTATTCTGGTCACTTAATTTTGTTTGCAATCCATTTATAATTAATATTTGTTTTTGCATTTTGTCCAAACTTGCATCATTATCACGTTGTTGTTCTTCGCCAAGTTCCTCAAGTTGTTTTGCACAACTTTCTTGATATCGTCCCAATCTTTCTAAAAGGACTTTGTTGTCTCCTCCCAATTGGTCTCTTTCTGTTTCTGTGTATCTTAATTTGGCATCAACATCAATATTTTTCAAATTAAGTTGATCATATTTGTTTTTCCAAAATTCTGCTGTTTTAAATTTCTGTTGCAATGATTTTGATTCTGCAATTCTTCGCTCCAATCCATCTATTTTTTCTTGATTGTCTTTCATTATAGTTCCTACAACTGCATTGTTAAGCGAAGCATTGACATTTAATTTCTCAAAAATACGTGTAGTTTTCCAAATATCATCTTGATGAATATCACATTTTCCATTATTGGTTATATCTCGACAACATGTTTGCCTATTGTATCCTTGTTGTTGCCACATTTGATCAATGACTAAAACGGGACACTTATCTTTACACTCGCGATAACTCATTTATTGTGGGTTTTTTATTAAATTTATTTCTTTTTCCAAGTTTTATGCAAACGATCAAAAAGGGTCGTTCCTTGTCCAAAATTAACATTCGGTTCCAAATGATGAATTTTATGAAACGAATTCGTAAACATCGTATCCTCCCAATTAAAATGTGCTAACAAGGATGAAATAATTGCAAAATGTATCATGATTCGAAAAGAATAGATTGATACATCAAACACGAGGGCCGGAACGAACAACGTGACAATGTTTAAAAAGATGTGTTCAATAATATGACAATCAAAAGCATCAATCGGTTCAACATACATCCATTGATGATGATATTTTAAGTGGAATTTGCGAATGTATGGAATAATATGAAAAAGACGGTGAATATAATAAAACATTGCGGAACTTGTAAACATTGCCAATGGAACGGAATAGATGTCAGTTATCATGTTTTGATTCATGGTTTGAGGAAGTTGTGGAAAAAGGAGCGTAAGAGACCCATGAACAATCATTTGATTGAGAAGCGAAACGACTGGGGATCGTGATTGTGTGGTTGAAGTTACATTATTAAAAAAATGAATTGGGTAGGGTTTTACAATGTACAATGCAAAAACGCCCACCCAATATGTAATTGTCGTTTCAATAAAAATGTCCCAACTTTCGATCATTGAACAAATGAACTTATCTGATTATATTCCATGACAAATCGGATGCAATCGCATGAGACATCCGTTTTAACACGGGCGGTTCCAAGCCATCCTCATATGTTTCATCATCTTGGTCCGTTTGTTTAATACTGGGTCTTGGAGATTGTACATAATTTCTGAGTTCGGGCAAAGATTGTGTCGATAATTTTCGTCTTTTACAAGAAACATTGTCAACATCCGTTAATTCCCTGATCATTCGTTTTGTTCTCTTTCTATTTTCCTGTTTGACATCATTATGATTGACCAAGCATGACCATAGAGAATAGAAACAATTGAACATTTATTGTTGCAATATTTTGAATTAATGTAATCAACCAAACGTGGATTCTTTCATAAATGTGATATATAACAATCCATCCATTTCCGAATATTGACGATATAATTCAAGCATTGTTGTTGAAATAGTTGGCATTATTTTGTCCGAAATTAAAACGAAAAAACTTTCATGTGGTCGCAATGATTCTCTTTTGCGAATAATCGACATGAATGTTGATAATGTATAATCTGGATTGACAATATATTTTTGTTTGTATTCACCCTTTTTATTTTCAATGTGAACAATAACGGGAATTTGATTGATGTGCAATAATCTTATTTCGGTACTTTCTTTTAATCGTGCATGAAATGGAATTCTTTGTTGAAATTCTTCCATTTAATGTGTCGTTTTTAATTTTCTTCTGTTCTTTTCAAGATGTATTAAAATGAATGAATATAAATATGAAGAACATGATATATTTGTACATCCTGATGAATTTGAATCTTCTTCTCCAGATATATTATCATCCTTAATTTATGTATTTTGCATATGGGTAATAATCACATTTTCATTGTGGATTTCAATCATGTTTTGCACATATGTATTTGACACGTGCAAATTTGCATTGTCCGAGCTAGACGCTCAATTTACACTCTAAATAAACGATCCTTATACAAATGGAAGGCTCAACAAATTTCCCATATACAAATTTTTCAACTCCAGATTATTCTTTTGATAATTTTGGAGCTCCACTCACACAGAACTTTTCAAACCCAAATCCCCTTCAACAACCTGAAGAACCCGTTGATGAATCTCTAAATCCATTATGGATGACATTAATAATCGTTTCATCATTTTTAGTTTTAGGTGCAATCATATTTGTTATTATTTATTTTACTAGACCAGGAGAGGATGCAAGAACATTGCCCACCGAATCATTATCAACCGCTGATGAAATAACGACTGGACCACAAGTTTGGATCAAAGATTGTAATCAACAATATGTTAACTATGGAATTGTTGGAGAAGCTATTGTTGCAAATCAATCTGTTGAAAAACCCCTTGATAATGGTTGGACATTTGTAAGGCAATCAACATTTGATAATGAATACAAGGATTTGACAATTGCTGATGGATCATTGAAATATCCAAATGCAGATGCTTTGGGAATGCTTTGTTGGATTCGAAATGAAAATGATGAATGGTTGGGAATTGGATCTGCCATTGAATACATCCCCGTAATTACGATATGTGACAATAATGATCTTACCGATTGTTTAAGCATGACAAATGGATTTTCATTTCAGTCATTTGGTTCTTTTGATGGAACCAGTCTAAATTTGACAACGACCGTTGGTAAACATATCTTTATATCAAGAGATGCAAACGCTGTCAGACCCGATCCAGAAGACACTGATTTAGGATTGTACAGAGTTTTATGTTGGAACACTTTACGATCAATGTGGGAAATTTATACATACAATATTCCCGATCCAACCGATTCGGATCCCTACCCAATTAAAGATGGACAAAATTTAATAACTGGTGCTCAAGAAATATTGGACTGGGCAACCGATGATAATGCATCCTATGGTGTCCCAGGAGATGTTGCTGGATATACAACAACATTATCAGCTGCAGCAGAAAAATATCCCATTGAATTATTCGCAACTCAATCGACTGCTGCACCATTCAGAGTGAATCCAGTTGGAATTCGAACCTTTTTCTGGGAAACAAATACAACGACCCGAATGTCTGTTCAAAATGATTTGGAAGCATTCCAATCGATATCAGCTTATCCCAATTCATTACCATTATTATGGCTGGTTGAACCGATTGACGAAGTGGAAAATTCCAAATTATTTGATGGACAAGAAAGGTATAAAAATTCATTATTGGCAGACATTGGCGCTTTTAAAACGATTTCAGCACCCACAGAATAAATCGCTCAAATAAACAAATATTATAAAATATTACAATTAAAAACCGAACAATATGATGGAATTTATTTTAAGAAAAATCATGAGAAAAGAAACCATTGACAATGTTCAACAATTTAATAACCAATTGAGCAAGGAAGAAAATAGTCAATTATACATTAAAATAGTAAAGTCGGGAGCAACATTATCCAACGATGTTTCCGAATATTTTATCAATTCTGTTGATCACAAGATCGTTTATAATGAAATCAATACAAAAGATTATGATTTTATTCAATATTCAAATCCATTGCAAGTGGCTCCATGGTTGGAACGATACGTACAAGCAACCAATATTGATATTAAAGATTTCTGGTACAACAAATTGGTCGTTTCCATTATTTGTAAAATCGATCGTGAAGAAGAATTGGAGTTTATTAATCAATTGATTTCAAAACAATTGTTTCATTTTAATGAATTTATTCGTTGCAAATATGGAAACATTCGAGTTGGAACATATTTATTCTTAAAATTGGCACATTTGGAGGACCACCGGAGGACCGTTCAACAAATCATGGAAATATTGAAAAGATCAGGATTTATTGCCAACAATCAAAATATATATCAAACAATATTAACAACCCCAATGATGAGATACGATGTGCTTGTCGATAATTTAGAAATATATAAAATTGCACATTCTCTTGGTTATCCAACAGATAGCACTTGGATTCCTGACTCAAACAATTTAAATTTGTGGAAATATTTAATTGAACACAAAATTATCATTATTGATGAAAATAATTTCATTGGTTATGGAATCTCTGACATTAATCTAATGAATTATCTTTTAACATTGGTCGATATTAACAAATTGAACACGTGCAAATTTGTAAATCGCAAAATAGTTGAGCACCTTTTGAAATTGGGTGCCAAACCATATTTATCAAGTGACAACGTAAAAATTACGGGACATCTCAAGATTCTCATGCCACAATATTTTGCCTGGAAATATTATAATATTTTACTCAATTCAAACAAATTACCCAAAGATTTATGCAATGTTATTGGTGAATTTATGTTTGAACCCATTTCCAAACATCGATTAACAAAAAGAAAAAAGGACATGGGTGTCATGATAAAGATGCCTCAACCTCCAATGACTTCCGAATTCGTTTCCTCGTGAGAAATGTCATCATCTGGAAATCATGCTGTTCCAATGAACACTTTTTTGCATAATAATCTTCGTTATATTGATCCCAACATCCACATGATCGACACAATAATAATTTTCGCTTAGAACTAAATGATTTCACAATCAACAATAAATCTTTGCACATCACATTCGTTGATGACATCGTTCGAGATTATAACACACATTAATTTAACATTACGATGGTTCGTTTCCACCATTTAAAATGGATTTTACATCATTGGGTGTATCATTGATTGCTTCAGTAACTGCAGTTGCACTTTCGTCTGTTGCAACAGGAAACTCTTCTTCTTCTTCCATTGATGACATTATGAATGAATATATAAATTTACATGTGTATGGATGGATTAGGGCTCCTCGTTATTTGAGAACTAAACTTGTCAATGAAACGACAACATTTACCGATTCTGAAATTGAAGAAGTTGGTAATATGTCTATCGAAGAGGAGGATGTCACTGACGAATTAAGCACGACACGTTTCAGTGCCAAGAATCACATATTAGTTACTAAACGAAGATATCGTGTTAAACCAAGTGCAATGCAACTGCTAGATCACACAACTTATTGTTCTTTGGAATCTTTGAATCCTGTCAATTTTTATTCTGATATTCTGACATTGAAAGGACAAAATATTACTCCTTCGAACATTGTTGTCTCTGGTCTTGTTGGTGAAAAGGGTGAACAAGGAACAAAGGGCGAAATGGGAATGGTTGGTACAAAAGGTGAAAAGGGGGTTTTGGGAATTAAAGGAACAAAAGGTGACCAGGGTCTTCAAGGTCCAATTGGTGAAAATGGTCTTGATGGTAAAGATGGTGCAAAAGGTG
>Ga0316202_10001979_pt1 | contig 14269 bp, 2 predicted proteins | sample 3monrhotite_MG_FD_204934 | JGI IMG/M metagenome (GOLD analysis project Ga0316202, IMG submission 204934) | Microbial mat bacterial communities from mineral coupon in-situ incubated in ocean water Damariscotta River, Maine, United States -... | ecosystem: Environmental > Aquatic > Marine >... | reverse complement strand
AGAACCACTTGCAGTTACACCAGATGATATTGCAACTTTAGATTCAAGTTTATCATCGGTTATGCTATACCCAGCGATTTCACCAGCAGTAGCTGTAACTGTACCAGTTAATGTCGCACTAGTTGCTGTCATATTACCGCTTGAATCTAATGAGAAGTTTCCTGCGTCTACAGTAAAATTAGTTCCATCAAATTTTATAAATTTAGAAGCATCACCTACATTAAATTTTGCTGTTCCACTATCTAATCCTAAGAACCCACCAGCAGTATCATCAGAAAAGCCTGTCTTTTTAACATATAAACCTTCAGCATTTGTCGTTGAATCTAACTTAACATTATTTTTTGATATTTGACCTGCGTTTATTGTCCACCCAGCTATAATGTTTTGTGTTTCTGATATTTCAAATAATGTACTACCATTGTCTTTGAATCCTTTTATTCCATATATGCCATTTGATATTTGACCAAGAGCAAGTTTTACATTATTTCTCGTAGCCGTACCAGGTGAAAATGAATCTTTACCAACAACACCATGAACAGTAATAACCTGTGCTTCAGAATCTATTATTATACCATCTGTATCTGCTGCTGAAGCAGTACTCTGTATTACATTATTACCAATTGTCCAACCACCAGCTTTTAAAACATCATCCACATAAGAAAATGTTGAACCCACATAAAATACAGGTGATGCCGAAGCACTAACAAAAAATAATCCATCGGTTGGTGTACCTGTTGCAGTTGTTGCACCAGTTCCCAAAGCAATAGAAGCATTATTTCCATTTATATCTGCAACCGTTCCACTACTTAATCTACCAGGTATTAATTCCCATCCAGCAAGACGAGCTTTGTTTGCTGTAATCAATACCGAAGCACTAGCTTCACTACCAGATACAGTTCCATCTCCACTAAATACAGCAAGTCCATATGGACTATCCACAGTTCCATCGTGTAGTGGTAACTTACCTAATACTAATTTAGGTTGAGCCTCATTTATACTACCAGTCCAAATTGTTAGAGCTTGTTTAATAGAACTAAGTCTTACACTACCAAAGGCATTATCACTCTGTATGTTACCAGGTATCAAATCCCAACCAGCAAGTTTTGCCTTATCTCTTGTTATCAAAACATTATATGAATTGTCGGCAGTTATGTCAGCATCAACTGTACCTGTAAATACACCAAATCCATATCTTTTAGTTGAAGCATCACCCGATGTAGGTAAATCACCGACAACAACTTTTGGTCTAGCAAAATCAATAGAGCCCGTAAATATTTGTAAAGATTGTGAAGTAGCAGAAAGAGCAACAGAACCACCTGTATTATCAGATTGTATATTTCCAGGTGTTATTTCCCAACCAGCAATTTCATTTCTAACTTCTGATATTTCAAATACCCTATCAGCATTACTATCAAATCCTCTTATTCCAAACTTATTAGAATCAACCTGTCCAACTCGTAATCTTGTTGTAGAAGCATCAGATAAAAAGTCAATTCTTTTGTTTGTAGAATCTATTTTTACACCACCATTGGAATCTACTTTTTCTATAGTAGCTTCATTTAAATCCCAACCAGCTATAACACCCCCAGCAGTAGCATTTATTTTTCCTTCAAAATAAGCAGAACCGGATGCCCATATTCCAAATCCACTTAATTCATCAAATACTGGTGATGTGATTCCAGCAAGATTACCCATTCTCATTACAGCAGAAGCACTAGATTCATTTACATCTATATATGGACTATCATCTGATGATGCGTCTAATACTATTGAACCACCACTTATCCTAACCGCAGTTCCACCACTAGTTCCAAGACTTCCCGTTAAGTCACCAAGACTACCTTGAATATTGTCTACACTATATGTAGTAGAACCACCTGCATCTGTACCACTACCATTTATATCAAACTGAACACTTACTATAGTTCCATCATCTTCACGAGCATCTTTATACCATAATCTAGTATTATCAGGAAATGTAGCCGATTTACTATTTAAAAAAGTTACGGTATTACTTCCGTTTGAACCCGATATAACACCACTATCTGCGATATATAAAATACCATTTGTAGCCTTAACAACATCCTTTTGAAAGATATGTGTTCGTAAAGTATTACGAACCATAATATTATCAATCTCCATACTAACACCATCAGCGCCATCGTCTGAAATTCTAAATCCGTCACCGGTTATACCTGATACGAATGTTGAGGTTGATAATTGTTTTGTGTCACCTATTGATAAATTCCCAGCAATTGAATTGTTTCCTGTACCTGATGCTTGTATATTTCCCCCAACGGTAACAAGACCGGTATTTGGATTTAATGCAAGATTGACTCCACCTGGTGTTATGATTTGACCACCGGTTACATTTACTTTTCCAGCATGAACTTCAGCTCCACTATCTTGAGCCATATAGATATTTGTTACATCAGCGTTTCCAAGAGTTACTGAGTTATCTGCTACACCAGTTACACCATACCCGACCACGGTTTGATTGGTAGCACTATTTGCACTTGGATCAGATTCAGAACCAATTATTGTGTTAGAACCTCCAGTTGTTATTACATCACCAGCAGTTACTCCGATTCCAATATTGTTATTTCCAGTTGTTACGGCATTTAAAGCAGCATATCCAAGTGCTGAATTTTGAAGTCCACTATTCATAGCTCCAGCCATAGTGTTAGAACCAACTGCTGTGTTTTTACTAGAAAGAGTAGAAGTCCAATCACCAGAACCTGCGTTATATCCAACAAAAGTATTGTGTTGATTGTTTAGTCCAGCAGTTCTATACCCACTTTGGTAACCGATATAAGTGTTAAAATCTTCTATTGTAGATTCTAAACCAGCTTGGTATCCTATTGCTGTATTTTTTCCACCTGAAGTCAAAACTCTTAGAGCCTTATACCCAACTGCTACAGTTCCATTTGCACCTGAAGTAACACCTCCAACTCTAAAAGTATCATCCCCAATACCTACTAAATAACTCGCTCCAGTATTACCTTCACCAGCTAAAGTACCAATGTGAACATTGTTATTTCCAGTTGTGATTCCATATCCTGAATAATAACCAAGTGTAGTATTTTGAGCCCCACTATTTACTCGCAATAAAGCCCTTGAACCGATTGCTGTGTTGTAGTCACCTGAAGTCAAGGCACTTAGCGTACTATATCCAACTGCACTATTGTATATAGCATCATCTAAACTTGCATCTGCTACATTCTCACCAATAAATGTATTGTAATTACTTCCAGCATCTATACTTGCACCAGCTAACTTTCCAAAGACTGTATTAGATGTACCACTATCATTATTACTTAGTGAGAGTCGTGAGTTTTGGTCTAGTTTTAATACTGTTGTTGCTCCGGTACTAAAAGTCCATGCTGTACCAGAAGAATTAGTATTTGCTATTCCGTTATATGATAGTATTTGACCAAATTGGTCTATCTCAAACATTATAGCACCATTCCTATCATAACAATGTAGGGCATCTTCACCAGTAGCTGCTCTTATATCGAGTTTTGCTCCAGGACTTGTTGTGCCGATGCCTAATCTGGATGCTGAAACAAATAGTGTGTTATTATCATCACCATCTGTTATTATCATCGTTTCAGCACTAGCATCACTAAATATTCTTCCTTTAACCGAACCAGCTTCTCTAAATGTAATTACAGAATCTCTTCCAGCTGCTGAATCTAACCACAACTGAGGTGATTGACTTCCACCAGTACTTTGAATTTTTACAACTGTATCAGCACTATCGTTTACATGAAGTTGATATTCAGGACTTGTTGTGCCGATGCCTAACTTATCAGCAATAAAACCTTGAGCAAACGAACCGGTTGATGTTGCTGAACCACTTATGTTTCCAGCAGATGTAATTTTTCCACTAAATGTGGCTGTTAAGTCACTAGCAAAAGAAATAAGAGCATCACCAGTATTTTTACGAATATTTCCAGTTGAACTATTAAAATAGTAGTCAGCAAACTTAGCTGAACCCGCAGTTCTTATTGCATATGAACCACCGCTGGTGGTTGCTATTTCTACTGTAAGAGCATTACTATTTTTAATTGTTACTTCACCGGTAGAGTCTATCATTATACCATTATGTGCACCATCAAAACTTCCACCGTGATTTATTCTAAGAACATTATCACTATAATCCATTCCAATAATACCAGATCTATGTGTTCCATCTAAGTCGGTTGAAAATCTTAGAAAAGCATTACTTGTAGCATCATTGGATATTTCTGCTGATATATCACCACTTGTTCCGTGTATTTTTAATGCTCTGTTTGTTGGATTTGTAGCTCCTATGGAAAGTGTATCAGCAATATGAGCAGTACCAAACGAACCGGTTGAGGTTGCTGAACCACTTATTGAACCAATAACTTCTAAAGCAACACCAGGTTCTACTGTGCCGATGCCGACATTACCATTATACTGCACTCTCATCGCTTCAACTAAACCAGCAGAATCACCATTTCTTGTAAAAAATCCTAAACTACCATGTGCCTGCGATGACTTTTGATGAGCAGTAATTTGAGCAAGATTTCCTGCTCCAGACTTAAAAAAGAGATTTACATAAGCTGGATTTGCATCCGCAGTTGTTTGTAGTATAGCAGTAGCAACCTCCACATCATTAGTTGCAGTTGAAATATCCAATAATGCTCCTGGACTTGCTGTGCCGATGCCTAAATTTCCACCCGTATAATATAAGTTTCCATTATTAACAGCAATCTGTTCTGTTCCACCAAGTATTATATTACCAAAATAACCAGTTCCACTTCCACTTATGTGACCTGTTACTTGGAGAGGTACTGTGGGACTTGTGTTACCAATGCCTAATCTATATCCAATATGAACTGGCATATTTCCGTAATTACTATCTCCAGTAATATTTACTGCACCACCACTACCATTTGAAGATATATAAAACTCACCATCCGTATGCAATCTACGCATATAATATTGTGAAGTACCATTATATGCCCAAGATAGTTTATTAGCACCATTATTATTATCATCTAAAATTAAAGCATCACCACTTGGACTTTTTATTGTAACCGAACCACTCAATACATGAGTATCGTCAGCACTATCCCCAAATATAGTTGAACCACTAAGTGAAGATAAAGACAAAGAAGTAACTGAAGAACTAACAATATAGTTTTCAGCGATAAGGTCACCTAATACTCTAAACTCACCATCTTGTATATTTACTATCTTGGATGTTCCACGATATAAACCATAATCTGCTGATGAACTAATTATACCATTTGCTATGTTGATTTTTGCCATACTTACATTTTCCTAATCATACATTTTATTAAGTTGGAATCTCCATCACAACTTTCTAATGCTTGAGCAATAACTTTTCCAAATAAATTCTTCTTTAATAAATATCCTCTTTTTACAGATTTACCGTGACCTATTTTATCTGAGGTTACAATATAATCTCCGACATTTACTTTGCCGGTAACCAATACAGGTTCAGCACCTAATACGATTGGTTCATCTTTTCCTTTTTTAATTACACCCATAACAAGTTCATCCTCGTTTTTATCACACGGAACTAAACCATCTTCTTCCCAACTTACAATTGTTCCTGTTGGGTTGTCTCCAATTTTTTCTGTTTTTAATCCGGTTTCAAATACACCACCAGTTGTTGTTTGGACAGCAAAGACATCTGAAAATCTTAAATCTGCAGATCCTAATGTTGTTTGATTATCAGCACTTGGTCTTATTAAAGTTGTACTACTACCACCCAACCGAATAAAGGTATTGTCAGGCACAACAATTTTATTTGAGTCTCTATTACCACCACCTCTAATCTCAACACTCTTAGTATCTTTAGCAGAAATATAAGTGTTCCCATCAGATATTCCAGATATTATCATGTAATCATTAGAACCCATAAATTTTGTTTTTAATCCAACATAATTCGCGAATGTGGTGTCCCCAATCTCAAGTTCATTAGCAACTCCTGCTCTCAAAGCACCAAACGAACCGGTTGAGATTGCTGAACCACTTATTTTTGTATCTGTTAAAACTAATTGATTTTTTGCGTTATTAGCATTTCTAAATACCAATTCACCACCATTATCGTGTCTAAGCTGAATTACATTAGCACCACCATTGTATATAGATAATGCACCATCTCTTAATGTTACACCAGCACCAACACTAATAGTTGAACCTGTTATGTGACCATTTACATTAAGGGTATATCCACTAGCAATCTGAGCTCCACCATTGTTTAATGATAGCATACCAAACGAACCGGTTGAAATTGCAGAACCACTTATTGATGTTCCCACCAATTTTAAAAGTTCAGTTCCTCCTGGTGTAAATGATAAATAATTATTTGCACTACTTCCTAATATTTTTGTATTTGAATCACCAAACTCAAGAGCAACACCACTCCCCAATGTTACATTTCCACTACCATCTATAACAAAATGAGCATCACTTGCTCCACCACTTCCCTCACCAATAAAAAATTCTGTTCCATCAAATCCACTAACATCACTATCGGTTAATCCAGCATACCATTTAGCAGAACCAGCAGTTAAGTATCTTACTTGAGATAAATTACCAGTTGCACCTCTATCTAATTCAATATAAGCATGGTCACTTGAATCAACTTTTATAGCAGCACCAGCTCCGACAATATCTAACATTCTAACTGGACTTGTTGTGCCGATGCCTAAATTATTAGCAATATGACCATGACCAAACGAACCGGTTGAGGTTGCTGAACCACTTATTCGTGTTGTTGAAGCTCCAAATTCTGCAGTATTACCGGTTAATGTAAAACCTGGTGCTGAACTAGCAGCAGCAGTGAATGCAAATCTATTAAGAGCATGACTGTATTGTATCATCCCAACATTGTTATCATCAGGATCACCAAAGAAAATACCACCTATTTTATTATTAGGTGTAAGTATTGAAATACCACCATCATTATCATTTTCAGCAACTATCTCATTTGCACTTGCATGAGCAACAACTGAACCAGCAGTTGCTGTATGGGAGTGAAGTGTTCCATCAGGACTTGCTGTACCGATGCCTACATTTCCCGATGATAACATTGTAAATTTTGTTCCACTTGCAAAACCATTACCATCAGAAATTGTAAATGCATCTGAATTACTATTATCATGCCCCATCATCCACTTAGCCGTAGAACCTTCCTCAAAAACAAGGCTTGTATCATTATTAGCAGCCGAAGTGATATATATCATAGAAATACCGGCAGTATTCTCTACATTTAATGTAGCATTAGGGTGAGGAGATGTAGTTCCTACAGCAAGTTTACTAGCAGCATGAACCCTTCCAAACGAACCGGTTGAGGTTAATGAACCACTTATGTTTCCTGTTGCTTTAAAATCACCATTTACTGCTAACTTTTCATCTTGTGATGTTGTGAATCCAACCAATACACTACCATCACCCCTAACTCTAAATCTACTTGAACCAGCGGCATCTACATCAAATAATATTGTCCCACTTCCGTTACCATCACTATGAACTTGTAATCCGTGACCGGATGTTGCTTGGTCGTTTTCTACTAAAGCAACATAAGCACTAGAAACATTACCGTAGGCATGAAAAATATTTGATGGACTTGCTATACCAATGCCGACATTTCCTGAAAATGTAGCATTTGATCCTGTAAGGGCTACTGTTGTTGTAAGTGATGTTGTTGTTAATGTAACTTCATCATCACCAGCTCCAGCATCTAAAACTATACCATATCCACTAGCCGCTTGAAGTATTACATTTCCTAATGAATATACAAAATTATTTACACCAGCAGTACCAAATTGTATATTACCAGGTGTTGTTATAAGACCACCTGCAGTAATTTTATCCGATGTAACTAATTGACCAAACGAACCGGTTGAGGTTGATGAACCACTTATGTTTCCTGATGTAACGTTTATTCCACCGTTGGTTGTAATTGCAGCTTGAGATGTATCATCATTCCTTACAAATAAAGCTGTTTGACCAAATGATGTATTATCACTCAATACCGTTACTAATGGAGCATTGGCACTTGCTTTATTCGTGTAAGCATATATCGCACTAGTAGCATTACCAGTATTTTCTATTTGAATTGCATTAAAATCACCATTTTGATCTATATTAATTCCATAGTTAGCAGTATTCTGTACAATATTTAATTTACCATTTGCGGTTGCAGTACCTAGTGTTAAAGCACCAAACGAACCGGTTGAGGTTGCTGAACCACTTACTTGTTGAATATTTTTTATACTATTGACGGCATCAAAATCCATATCACCACCAATAATAACACCCCCACCAGAATCATTTTGTAGTCGTAAAGAACCAACACTTGTGTTAATACTATCTTGGTCAATAGTCATATAGTGAGAACTAAAACCGGATCTTTCTATTCTTATACCATCACCAGGACCACCAACACCACCAACTATATGAAGTGTTGTTGCTGGATTTGTTGTTCTAATGCCTACTCTATCAGCAATATGAGCTTCACCAAACGAACCGGTTGATGTTGCTGAACCACTTATGACTCCATTTGCTTTTGTAGAAATCACACTACCATTAAAAACACTATTACCAGTTCCTAAAAATTCATAAGCAGATGCATTAAACTCTAAACCAATAGCAGTATCAACGGCATCATTTACAGCATTTATCCTTAAATCAGAACTATTAGCAGAAAGTGTAAAATTAACATTACTTGCCATTTTTGCTTGAAATGTTGCTGCAGGTACTATACCGATGCCGACATATCCCGCACTGGTAATTCTGAGTCTCTCGGCTAATGTATTTGCACCAACTGTACTAAATGTTATATCAGCATTTCGTACTGAAGCACTATTCCAAGCACTACTTGCCTCTACTTCAATTCGTGCAGAAGATATAGAGTTGTTATTATCTCCCGAAGTTAAAGCAGCCCATTCAATAGCTCCAATTTTCAAACCATCAGGTACAACACCTTGAGATGCTACGGCTCCATCAGACCTAAAAAAGAATAACTTTGCTTGGTCTGTATTTGTAGTAGATAAATCTGAAAGCATCTGATTACCAAGTACATCAAACTTTACATCTGAGATTGGTGTTGATTGACCTTGACCAGGACTATCCGTGCCGATGCCGACATCACCCGAACTATCTATGGTAAGAGCAGTTGAATTATTTGTAATCAAATCCATACTATTATCAGCGTGGTCGTAATCTATTCTTCCTATTTCATCACTTGCAGAATCACCAAATAAAAGTATTGAATTTTTGTTAGCAGCAGTTGCCTTAATTAAAAAATTAGCGTTACCGACAGTATCTTCTATTATACCTAAAGCAGCTCCAGTTGCACTACCCTTAACATGAAGTTTTCCTTTTGCTTGAGCAGTACTTACTCCAGCAGTAACCATACCAAATGAACCGGTTGATGTTGCTGAACCACTTAAATTATTTGTTGTTTTATTAAAAGTTAAATCAGCATCACCACCAATTGAACCACCATCATTAAATAAAACTTGTGTATCTGAACCACCTACAGTAGCTAAACTTTCTCCATTTTGTAATATTAGACCAAAAGAAGCAGTTGATGGTATTGAACCACTTAAATGATTTGTTGTTTTATCATAAGTAAAATCCGAGTCAGCGCCTATAACACCACCGTCATTAAACATAACTTGTTTATCGGAACCAGCAACTGAAGCAACAGATTGTCCATTTTGTAAAAGTAATCCAAACGAACCAGTTGATTTTGCTGAACCACTTATGATTTGTTTACCCTCACCGTCTAAAAGTATTGAAGTGCCAGTTCCATCATTATGAACATTAAGTACAGTACCTGAAGCGCTTGTATTATCTGAACGGATACTGACTAATGAATTTGTGGTTGTTCCGGTATGAACCGCATTACTATAAACATATAAACCACCAGCACTAGTTGATGTTTGGTCAATGTGAATTTTTCTTGTTGGATTTGTTACGCCTAAACCAAGATTACCATCATTATTAAATCTAGCTTTTTCTGTTCCGTTAGCCTTAATTATTAAAGGACTATATCCTGCAGCAGTTTGGTCAATTATAAATCCAGCACTTTGAAACTGTAAAGTCCCATAGGCACCAGTAGCATCTTTTCGTTTTAATCTTAGTTGATTATTTATATCCGCGTTGCCAAACGAACCGGTTGATGTTGCTGAACCACTTATTGAATTATCGGTTATTTTTAATTGTTCTTTATTATTTACACCAAAGATAATTTCTGTGTTAGCAGTACCAGTACCAATTACTAAACCACCATTTGAATCTTGAGCTAAAATTTCTCCATACCCATCAAGTACAGTTCCGTATCTGGTTGTTACTCTTGAAGTACTGTGATTAACAAACCAAATACTTCCATCATTACTTACTAGTTGAATAGCAGAAGCAGCATTAGCATGGTTTGCTGTACTCTCTACTTTTATAGTTGTAAAGTCGTTTCCGGTTTGTTTTATGTGTAGTAATTCATCAGGAGCAGTTGTGCCGATGCCGATATTTCCTGAACCTGAAGCCACATGTAGTCTCGCAGTACCACCCCCTACTAAAGCAAGAGTATCAGCTGATAGGGATGTTACACCTGTATTATTATCGCCTGAAAATGTATACGCTGGAAAACTGTGGTTGGATGTGTAAGGACTAACTTCAATCATACCATCCCCATCAGTACCTACCTGTACAAACTGAAATGCATCATCTCCGTTTACACCAAATATTAATCTTGTACTATTGTTCCATCCTACATAAAAAGTTTCTGCATCATTAAAGTATACTTTAGGAGAAGTTGCTCCTAATCTGATATTTCCCTCTACCTTTAAAGAACCTGTAAATTGATGAGTATCGTCAGCACTATCTCCAAATATAGTTGAACCACTAAGAGACTGAAATTCTATATTGGTGACTGAAGAAGATACAATAAAATTTTGAGCAATTATATCTCCAGTAGTAGTTAGATTACCTACGGATAAATCTTGTCCACTTAAAGCACTATTGATAGTAGTTGAAGTTATTTTATGTCTATGATTTCCTTTAGCAAACTCACCAACATTTCCATCAAAAGCAGTAGTGCTTATATCTTCTGGATCAGATGTATAAGGTTGTAGTGCTGGAGCACCAAGAGTTCCAGCAACTTGACTATCATTTGTAAAACTTTCTCGGTTAATAGCTTGGCCAAAACTAGATATTCCACTACCACCTCTAAACTCAATACCACTAGCATCCATTTTGATAAAACTATCTTCTGAGTTATATATCAATAATCCTTCTTGAGTTAATTCAACTTTTCTTTGATTACTTCGTAATGAAAAATTATCCCAAGTTATTTCAGTTTCAGGATATTCTGCTACTGTACTTCCTTTAACAGTTTTTGTAAATTTCTTACCCTTTAGAGCATCAGGTATAGTTCCCTTATCACCAACATACAATGGTTTCTCTATTGTAAATCCTAAATCATCATTTATAGAACCAGTTAATACTACTTTTATAAAACTAGCAGCTTCAGGTAATTCAGCACTAGCACCAAAACTATTATATTGTCCAGTTCCTAAAAAGTATTCACCATATCCATTTGATGCGGTATAGGGAGATGCTGGTAAAAAGGGTACAAACCCATTTGTATTTGAACCACTATACTCTAATCTAAAATATTGAGGTGCTAATGCTCTGTCTTTTCCAGCTCCACTAAATGAAGAACTAAAACGAGCAACAGAACTAAATGAAAATGTTTCCCCTTGAGTAAATGATGATGTTATTGTTTGTAATATTTCATAGGTGTTGAATTGACCATCATAACTCTCTTGACCACTTGGAACAAACACATCTAATGTAACATCACCACTAACAGCTTTGTCTTGGTCAGCAAAACCACTTCTATCAGTTAAACTTGCACTTACCTTTCCACCAAGGTCAAATGACCAACTTAAAATATTAGAACCTGACCTAAAATTTCTACCAGTACCTATTGTTTGGTCTTCAAAACTTTGATTTTCAATATATTGAGTTCCACCACCAATAGTTAAAAAAGAACCTGATTTTACAGATACTCTTTCTGTACCACCAGCATCTTTTATATTTAATCCAGGAGTTGAACTATTTAATTCTACTGTATTTTCAGCATTTACCAACTTACCAGGTTCAATTTCCCAACCACCAATAGTACCATCATTGGCAGTTATTGAACCACTTAATGTTAATGTATTGTTGGAAGGATCTAAATGAAATAAAGACGAACTTATTTCTATACCACCACCACTACCACTTATAAATTGAGTTGTTTCACTCCCAATAAAAAAAGCATTTGCTCTTATGTCTAACTCACTTGGATTGGTTCTAAATCTAAAATAACTTTCACTATTAGCAACCATTTCCATACCAACACCATCATAATCATCACCACTTGATGTTAGTACCGAGCCACTAAAGAACATTACTCCACCGGAAGCAAGACCTAAACTAGCGCTTTGAAAACCTTCATAATCTACTGTTTTTAAATAAGCACTACTCTTACCCGATTGTTCAAATCCTTTACCTACTGCTTGTCCGGTATACATAGAACCTTTAAGTAGGTTATCTTCTTTTTCTACAATAGTAGGTGAACCTTCAAATGTTATAAATGATGATGTTACCTCAACTATCTCACCTTGTCTATCTTCATCTAAATATTGTGCTAATTGTTTTGCTGGATTTAAAAATCTTAATCTAAATTTAACAGATGTATCTCTTCTAAATTGTTTTGGTGTTATTATTTGTGTAGTATTAGTTATTGGATTTAAACCAGAAGTAAGAGTTTGACTATTTGTTTCAAAAGAACCACTAGTTAATGGATAAGCAGTTATTACTTCAAAATCATCTGTTTTTGATTTTTCTTCATTGTATGCTAATTCTACAGATTCTATCTTTCCACCATTAGTTTCTAAATCAGAAAGAGTTACATTAATAAAACTTCTCTTAAATATTGTATCACTATCATCAAAGTCAATACTTTCACTTACAGATAAATTAGTTTGTATATCTATTGGCTTTGATAGTATTAAAGGTGATGTGTTTGGAAAATCTTTTCGTATATCATAAGTAAAAGAAGTTCTTACATTATATATTCCTTGCCATTCCTTTGGTATTTCTTTACCACCCAATTCACCCATCACATTTAAGAAAGCAGGTCCGTCAGCAATCTCGTCTGCTGTTCTTAGTGGGTCCTTCTTTATCCAAATAAAACCATTTCCAGCGCCACTTAATTCTTCTATATCTATAAGGTTAGAAAATATTACAGTTCCACGAGAATCAACAAACTCAAAAACAATATTGGATAAGTTTTTAAGAAGTGGTTCACCTTCGGGATCATTAAAGGTTATAGAAAAAGGATGTTTTCCATAACTTAGAGTGCTGGGTAGACCAGTTATACTAAAGTATTTGGTATCGTTATCCTTTGTTTCAAGGAATACATCTTTTTTTTTGAGGTCTAGTACCTGACTAAATAGTTCTGCCATATCAGTAATAAATATTTGATAAATAAGTTATCGTGTATATTTATAAGTATATTATATGGAGATTATCGGTATGAAGAAGAAATGTTCTTTTACAATAGATGACCAGCTTATAGAGTGGTTTAAGTTATATGCTAAGGATGAAAGCACTACTATGAGTGCTGTATTAAATCAATATATTCTTAGCTTAAAACGAGGAACATCTAAACCTAAAAATGTTCTTTATACTAATCGTTAATTATATATAACCTTAGAAAAACCCTTTTCATCTACATTTACAGGTAACAAATAATCCATAAAGTCTTTGATTGTATCTAAATGAGATATGATAAATACAGAATCAAATCTTGTTTTAAGATAATCAAAAGCACCTTTCATATTTGATAGGTTGTCTGTATCAAGTGTTCCGAATCCTTCATCTATAACGAGAAAGTTAGGACTTGGAAGATTAGAGACATTGATTAAACCGACTCGAAGAGCAAGAGAAGAAACAAACTTTTCCATACCCGATGATAAACTTAACGGCCATTCTTGGTCGTCATACTTTATATATAGATTTATACTTTTATCTTCACTTGTGATACCTAACTGAAAACCAGCCATCATATGGTCTAATACTGTATTGACTTCGTTTTCGATTATAGGAAGAGCATCATTTATAATAAGTTGTGGTATCCCATCACGATTAACTAACCTTAAATAAATCTCATAATCCGAAACCTTCTGTTCTGCTTTTACAAGGTCTTTGA
>Ga0316202_10001977_pt1 | contig 14277 bp, 16 predicted proteins | sample 3monrhotite_MG_FD_204934 | JGI IMG/M metagenome (GOLD analysis project Ga0316202, IMG submission 204934) | Microbial mat bacterial communities from mineral coupon in-situ incubated in ocean water Damariscotta River, Maine, United States -... | ecosystem: Environmental > Aquatic > Marine >... | reverse complement strand
CAGTCTGACCCCAATTATTGCCTTGTGTTGTAAATAGCGAAGCAGTTAAGTCACGTTTCTTTTATGAGTGGCTCTGGCCAGGCTGGTGACGCAGAGTATTTGTGGCATACGTGGGATTTTCGTAACCTGTTGCAACTACTGCCTTAGCAATTGCTGCGTTTCGCTCGGAAGAGAGCGCCTTTAACTCTGAATCTAAAGAGTACCCTACAAACATTTCATGGTCTGGAAAGCGGACGAGGTGCACTTCAAAGGGTTGGTTTGTCAGCTCGGTATTTGGAGATAACCGAATTGCGCGCTCAATCGAGCCACCATATCTTTTCATGATTTTGGCTGCCTTGCGCTCATATGCTTCGAACGCAGCTATACTCCTATTTTCAATCCACAAGCTGACCACCATGTAAATTGGGCTAGTCACGACGAAATTGCCGTTACCACATAACGAGGCTGTAGGAAAACACGATTATTACAAAAAATCGCGTTGCAACTTGTTGGTTTATAGATGTACAAATTTAGCATTTTGAGTTTTTCTACAGCCTTAACGTTTTAGTTGAGGGGAACGGCGCACTTTAGAGTCGAGTCCCGCCCAAACTCCGCGTTGGGTGTTTAAAAGTAATTTAAACCTCTATCAACTTAGCATCCAAGGTTTCCATACTGCTGGTCGTTATTAAATAAGCGTTTTTAATCAATCTAAACATATCATTGCTACTTGTTAAACTATTTTTTTCAGAAATACTATTAAAAATAGTAGTGACAATTAATTTTTTAGTTAATTGTATTTCATCAATCAAAGTCAATATATTGTCCCTCATAATATCTATTTCTTTTTGAGTGATTTTACCTTTACCCCTTTCTTCAAAAAAAGTTAACTCTTCTATCAACAAACTTACTTTTTCTTCATTATCATATAAGTTACTAGTAATTTTCGGGAGTTCATCGCCAAAAAATAATTTAATCTGCGTTAAAAAATTTAAAACTTCTTCACCATTAGTGAGGCCAATTTGGAATGGTAATATTTGCCTATATTTCTCAAAAATTACCTCAGTTTTTTCCCTACTTTCTAGCTTGTCCAAAATACTTTGAATTGCTCTAATAGCTAATACTTGGTCTCGATTTGCTTCACTGATATTTAACATTGCTTTATCAAAGTGTCCTTGTTTCCTTTGATTTAATGAACGAGAAATTTTTCTTCCAATAGTTTCATTATTTATTGATTTTAAAAACTCATAAATCAACGATTCATCACATTTTGACAAATGCAGATTCTCGAAATCAGATACGGAAAATTCTTTACCAATCATTTTATCCCTTTACTATTTTACTTACCTATTGAAGCTGTAGAAAAACGCGACTTATTCAAAAAATAACATTGTAATCTATTGATTTACAGGTATGTAAATTTGGCATTTTGGCTTTTTATGCAGTGGATAGAGAACGAAGCAAACGGGGTGAGCTTCGGGTTAGGCTTCATTGTCGTTCGTGACGAACTCGACTGCGTACTGGATGCACTCAAGTTCGTCTGGAGGTTCCCATAGATTGCTCGCGATTTCAAAAACGACATCCGGTACAACCATGACGAACGTAGAACCTTTTTCTGAGTTGCGGCGCTGCACGCGCTCGCGCCGAACTTCTCGCGGTGCATCCAATATGTACACTTCCAGTTCAAAGCCTCCGCCCTGCACCTTGCGACAGAACTCGATTCGGTCTTGGCGCTGGATAAGGCCGAGTTCAAGAATGACGTTTCTGCCCGAGGCCAATATTCGATGGCTGTGGCTCCAGATGAGACTGAGTAAACGTTCCTTACGCTCTATGTACCAAGGAACGAAATCGCCAGCAGGACGATCTGGGCTGAACAGTGTTGAGAACCACTCGTCAAGCGCGATGTGAACACCATCGGTTCGTATCGCCAGCACTGAGGCGTAGGTGGATTTTCCAGCGCCTACTGGACCCTCTATTAAGATGACTCGTGGCATATGACCTCGGAAGTGATAGTTGTGTGAATACCGACGCTCACCATAACCGATGGTGAAAAATTATGCGATGAGGGTGCGTCAATTTTCACTGTCTGTGTTGATAGCGCTGTTGGGCATCCCTTGTTCTGCGACCATTGCGCAAAGATCACACTTCGATTTCAATCAGGTTACAGGATTTTGCATAACCAACGGCTCGTTTAATGGTCGGGAAAATCTTGGCCGTGGCGATGCATATACCAAATTCCAAGAGAGATCCTTTGTCATACCGAGCCTCGATCCGTTTCATTAAGTCATTGTCAACCAGTTCATGTTTGGCAACACTCTTTGCGTAAAGATAAACATCTTTCAGATTTCCTGTTAGCTTGTTACCGCCGTTAATAGCGGCTCGAACCAGGTCTTTAGAAACTCCCGCTTCGAGCGCCATACGGACATTTAGTTGTAAACACTCCCCGCAGTCCTCAACTTGCATCGTGGCCAATTTTGCCAGCCAATAGTCTTCAGAGTTCAGTTTTTCAATATGCGTGGACAAAGGTATAAAATTATTTAGCTTGGCGAGTCCCATTGGTGAGTATTCGAGAAGTTCTCGCATATAAGTGCCGTCATATTTATAGTGCGCTTCGAATTTTTGGATTTGTTTCAGGGCTTCAACATTATTCATTTTGATCTATCTCCGGTTGTCGGTGTGTGGCTGCCACCCTATGCGGCCCGCCATGTATACAAGACGCTGCACGACACGCACTTGTGACAGCGCGGCTTATTGAAGCCGTGGGATGCCGGCAAGCTTGTCTGGATTGCGCACCGCGTAGATCGTGACGATGTGCTCGCCGTCGGTCACAAAAGCCTGTGCCGATTCGAGTTGGCTCCCGATGTAACGCAGCAGACCAGGTTCGCCGTTGATCAGTGCGATGCGGTAGACAACCTGGCCCGCGAACCGCTGCGACACATCCCTGTACAGGTCCGCGATGCGATCCGTCCCGCGTAGTATCTCCATGAACGAAGGCACCTTGCCGCCTCCGTCGCCGATGACCTGCACGTCGTCGGCGAGCAGCGCCTTTATTGCCTCACGCTCACCGCTCTGCGCGGCCTGCATGAACTTCTCGAGCAAGCGGCGATGAGCACCATTTGATACATTGAAGCGTGGATGCTCCTGCTGTACACGTTCCGATGCACGATGCACCATCTGTCGGCAGGCCGTTTCGCTCTTGCCAAGCAGCGTCGCAATCTCGGCGTAGTCGTGATCGAACACTTTTCGAAGCAGGAAGGCTGCACGCTCTTCGGGAGACAGACGCTCCAGTACCCACATGAACGCGACCGACACCTCTCCCGCTAGTTCGATCGCCGCTTCCGGCGTACGTTCGTCCAACTCTATTAGTGGCTCCGGTAGCCACCATCCTACATAGGCTTCACGTTCAGCCTTTGCTGCACGCAGCCGGTCTATGGCCAGCCGCGTCACGACGGTCACCAGCCAGGCCTCGGCCGATTGCAGCGCTGAGTGGTCCGCGCGTTGCCAGCGCAGCCAGGCATCTTGCAGCACATCCTCGGAATCGGCGCGCGTACCGAGCATGCGGTAGACGATGGAAAAAAGGCGTGGACGCAATGCGGCGAACACATGGGAATCGGTGGGTGCGTTACTGTAAGTCATGATTGCCTGTAAGGGTGGTCCGATGAAAATATAAGACGCAGCAGGCGACCGTTTTGTGACATGGACTCGCGATGGTGGTGTTTCGCATTAGCGAGTGGCTCAATGTTTTAAGTCGCGGCGCAGTCCTTTGAGTCAGCATGATTTACTTGTTAGCTGTAAATTTCAAGCGCAATACTTTTTCTCCCGTTAGCTTATGAATTCCCTCTTCAATTAATATAAAACTATATTGTGGGTGGATTCATATTGCAACCACACCACATTTAGCTTGCATGAAGACCTTATGAAGTGTCCGATAGCCTAGGCACGTACGGGGTCGATGATTCAGTTTTTTGACAGCTTCCGCAAGTACTTTCTCATTCACGTTCCTAAAATCCATTCCCTTCGGGAAGTATCGGCGTAACAGTCCATTGGTCTTCTCATTCATGCCCCGCTGCCATGCAGAATAGGGATCGGCGAAATATATCTTTAGGCCGATCTTCTTTTCAATATCCTGGAAACGCGCAAATGCTTTGCCGTTGTCCAGCGTCAAGGTGTGCCTTAGCTTTGTTGGCATACGGAGGAATGTGCCAGTGACAACCTTGGCTGTTTTCACCGCTGTCTTGTTACTGAGTTTGTCTGCTATGAGGTAGCGACTTTTGCGCTCGACATAGGTGGTGATGTTCCCGCTTCCCTTCGCACTCTCCATCGTATTACCCTCCCAGTCTCAGACTCGCTGGTGCGCATTTTGATATCGCCCGAATATTCCGCTTTCAGTGTTTTGAGATGACATCGGATGACCATTTGGTGCGCAATTTACGCTCGACGTAACGCCGTAGTGGTGCATGCCATGCCGCCGATAGTGGCGAGGCAACTGTTTGCGCTGTATGGGCTTTGGACGCTGGCCCATTACGCTTGAGTTCGCGACTGATGGTGCTGAGTGTTCGCTCCAGCCCGCGTCCAATTTCTCGCAGACTGAGACGGAAAAGTTTCAAATGATAGATTACATACTGCTCGTTTGAAGTAAGCTGCACATAGAACATGATGGGTTTCTCCTGTGGTGTGGTTGGGTCGCACTGCCCACACGATCAGATTTGTTTATTATGTCCGCTCAACTTCTAAGCTTTGGCGCACTTGGAATTAGAATCCACCTTTTAAATTTGGGGCCACTATAATGCTCAGATATTTAGAACCTCCACGAAACACGGGGCGATTCAGGCAGGCCCGTACGCCCTATGAGGAATCCGCTTACCTGAATTCATTCCGATGTCGTGGCTCGCCGCTGCTCAATTCAATCGGGGAGGCTGCAAAAATCACTTGATTGTGAGCCTCAGGGCATGGGTTAGGCGTTGCCTCTTGCCTGTCCTGGAGGGATATAAAAAAATCTCTTGAATGCCTTGGCAAAAGAGAATTCCGACCCGTAGCCGACGCTGTAGGCCACTTGAGCGATCGTTAATGACGTATCTCGAAGCAGTTCCCGTGACTTGAGCATTCGCCAACGGGCCAGATACACCATGGGACTTTCGCCGACCAAAGCACGGAACCGCTCCGTCAACACAGAGCGCGAAACTCCAGCCTCGCGTACAAATTCATTCAGCGTCCAGTCGCGCGCCGGGTCTTGATGAATTAGCTCTAGTACCCTGCCGATGCATCGATCCTGAATCGCGGCCAGAAAGTTAGCTTCCTCGAACTGCGACATGCTCTCGACGTACCCGAGCAAGGTCTGCACCAGCAACGCTTCCGCCAGCTTGTCCACAATAGCGGAAACGCCGGGCCTGTTCGTTGAGGATTCTGCCGAGGCGAGGTGTCCGGCCGTGGCCAGCCATTCTGCCCGACTGTGCTGCGAAGCTTTTACCAGTACCACTGATGGTAAGGATTCGAGCAGGGGGTGAGAAGCATTCCGATCCAATTCAAAATGACCACAAATGAGCGTCGTCGTCACGGTGCCCGTCCCACCAAACACACGATTCTCTGTTACTTCGTCGCTAACCGAGTCATCAACTGTGACCTCGGATGCCGGGAACGCCACCGCATCAGGCGCATGCAGGAGTGCGTGCGGACTGCCGTGAGGAAAAAGAACCACGTCGCCGGTCTCGAGTGCGCGGACTGACCCGGTTGGGCCGGTCCGCAGCCAGCACCTGCCTCTTACCACAATGTGGAAATTGGCAAATTCGCCACCTTGGATATCAAGTCCCCATGGCTCACGAAAGTCTGCACGGAAATAGACGGTTCCACGCAAACGCTGGGCTCTCAATACATCCGCTAGGATATCCAAGTTGGCTACTCCTTCATGGCTTATTTCCATACTTTATTGCTTGGCCGCCCAAGCTTTGAAGAGCGTCTCCGGCTTAACATTGTTAATGTTTGGCCAAATCCGGTCGGCCTCGGCGATGTTCTGGTCGAGACTATTGCCGATCATGTTAACCAAACCCTTGCCGAGCCACTTTCGTTGCAAGGCCGACGTGACGTTCACATAGAGTTTGTTTTTGTGAATGTTCCACAGCAGAGGATCGCCGTCGAATTTCGTTGCCTGAGTCACGCCATAGGCACAGAAACCGCCATATTGCGGCAGATAGCGATCGGGGTTGCTCACAAACATCTTCTTGTGCCTTTCCGAGGCAAACCAATAGATAGCGCCATTGTGTAATACTGCATGCTGACTAGTGCCGAGCTTAGGCTGTCCATCCGTGAAGTAGTTGACGGTGTCGTACCCGCGTAGCGCCAGCGGCGCGGGCATGTCGGATTTATTACCGGAGAACGTCAGTCCATGGCTGACATTGACATCGTAAATATCTATCTGATCTGGCTCACCCGCCGACGCCGATGTGGAGAAGAATACGCCGAGCATGGCAAGACTGGCAAGCATCTTAAAGATGTTGGCTATTCGATAAATTGCCCGAATCGGGGTCACTGTAATTGAATTCATGGTATTTGATTCCTTTTCAAAATGTGGAAATTGGCGAATTCGCCACCTTGGATATCGAGCCCCCCATGATTCACAAGAGTCTGCCTGAAAATAGACGCTTCCACGCAAACGCCGGGCTCTCAATGCATCCGCCAGAATATCCAAGTCGGTTACTTCGTTACTGGTTCAGTTTGGGCCAGTTCTCTTCGGCCTTCGCATGGAGGGCGCGCTCGTCCGCGTTCCAAGGAACGATAGTGTTGAACCGCTTGCCTTCATACAAGTCGTCGAAGAACATCAGCAATTCACCATTGTAGAGCTTGAAAGTCTTCGGATTGCTCTTTAGCTTACCTTTTTCGTTTGCCACCGCGAACGCGCAGAAGCCGCCGTACTTGGGCATGTATTTCGCTGGATTGGCCTTGAATGCCTGCATGTTGGCATCGGACGTGAAATAGAACTGCGCACCGTGGCTTTCGACCGAATACTGAGCCAATCCCGGAATTGCTTCGTTTGCATTAAAGTAGGCCACAACATCATAGCCATCGAGAAATACACCTTGATCATTTAAATTCATAAATTTGGTCTCCTGAAGAATCAATTTAGTAAAGCCAGCGTTTGCCGTCCAGAGTGTTCGACATACCCGCCGATGTGTATGGCGAATCCCATGCACGAGGACACTATAGGGTTCGTACTATGATGTTGGAATGGTCCAGTGACTGGATCTTTTGTCCGAGAGACCGGATTCGCCTCTGCATTGCACAAAGCTAAATACTTGGAATATGCCTGCTAAAACGACGATCGTATAAAGTGTGGGGATTTGACAAATGCTAAGATGCAAGGCTTGTCCTCAGCGTTTACGAACGGCTTTGAGCATCTCTGCGCGTGAGAGGGCCTCTCTTTTTCAATAATCCGCTGAAACGCTTTATTGGTCGTCGCCCAATCCACTACATCTACTTTAATCGGCAAATCGGACTCCGCGAAGTCGTCGGAAATAGCCGCTCTCAAAGACAAGCCCAAGGGCTGGTCGGTGATGATCGCCATATCAAGGTCGGAGTATTCTTTGGCTGTTCCTTTTGCTCGTGAGCCGAATGCCCACACTTCATATTGCGGTACATGACGAGCCAAGATGCGGCGCGCAATTACCAATCGCGCGGATTGAGGTTTAGTGACGAGATGGACGGGGAGGTCATTCCTGAGTGCTTCTTTCTACGAGTTGCCGATGCAGGTGGCGCGCTTTTTCGAGAAAGTCTGGGGCAATGGCGTAAACGAGTACGACTTTTTCTTCGTTGTAGGTGTGGCTGCTGTTGATGCGGGCTTGGCGGTAATCTTTCCAGCGTAAGCAGTCGGAGCGCAGCAAGTGCTTTTCGTTGCCGGTGCGGATGAGGTTCTGGAATGTGCCAAGGTCGAATTCTTCTGGCTTGGCGGTTGTTTCTTCGAGGTAACGTTTGAGCATTTTGTGGCTGAGTTCGTAGGTGAACTCGAAGCACTGGATCACCGAGTTGCGCAGTTGCTCGAACAAGCTGGGGGGTAGGAGGCCTCTATAAATCCAAAAATCCAAAATCCTGATGAAACTACTAGCCATCTCACTAAGGCAGCAAGCTGCCTAGTGATTGTTTATAAGCGAGACAAGGCGCGAGTAAAAATTGCGACGATGCATCTATTTGCCTATGTTAGGAGTAATTTTTTCGAGTAACGCAGTATCGAGACGGAGCTTGGGTTTATAGAGGTTTCCTTTAGCCGCTGCCGAGGTGGCATATCGCAAGCTCTTTTCGAGCTGGCTGATTGCCTTACTCGGCGGGCTAAAGTCGGGGGTATCCGTTTTCCTTACTGAACAGCGCGATTGATAAGATACTGAGTCAGTAGCGGTACTGGGCGACCAGTGGAGCCTTTTTGTTTGCCTGATAGCCATGCTGTACCCGCGATGTCTAAGTGCGCCCAGCGATATTCTTTGGTGAAGCGCGACAGGAAGCACGCAGCAGTGATGGTGCCGCCCGCACGTCCGCCGATGTTTTGCATGTCGGCGAAGTTGCTGTCCAAGAGAGGCTGGTATTCTTCCCATAGTGGTAGCTGCCAAGCGCGGTCATTGGATTGTTCGCCTGCTTTTAGCAAGTCCTGCGCTAGTTCCTCTGCGTTGCTAAACAGGCCTGTAGCGACGTGGCCCAGGGCGATTACGCACGCGCCGGTAAGTGTGGCGATGTCGATCACGGTGTCGGGCTTGAATTTTGCGGAGTAGGTCAAGGCATCGCACAGTACGAGACGACCTTCAGCATCGGTATTTAATATTTCGATGGTTTGACCGGACATGGAGGTGACGATGTCGCCGGGCTTGGTGGCAAGGCCGGAGGGCATGTTTTCGCAGGTTGGGATCACGCCCACTACGTTTAGCTTGAGTCCCATTTCGGCGATGGCTTGCATTACACCTAGTACGCTTGCTGCGCCGCACATGTCGTATTTCATCTCGTCCATTTCAGCGCCGGGTTTGAGTGAAATGCCGCCCGAATCGAAGGTGATGCCTTTGCCGACTAGTACGACGGGTTTTTGTGTTTTGCTTGCACCGCTATATTCCATGGTGATAAGTTTCGCAGGCTGCTCGCTACCTCGTGTGACGGAAAGGAATGAGCCCATGCCTAACTTTTGCATGTCTTTTTCTTCGAGCACGGTGGTTTTGATGCTTTTGTGTGCTTTGCTCAAGGCTAAAGCATTGGCCGCAAGGTAGTTCGGGGTGCAGATGTTGCCGGGTAGGTTGCCTAGTGTTTTGCTGAGATCCATACCATTAGCCGTGGCCGCCGTTTGCTTGAGCACATTTTTCAGCGCGGCAGTTGGTTTGTCCAGCGTGGCAAAGGTGATGTTCTTTAATGTGGCAGGTTTTGTGGGTTTGCTTTTCATGCCATCGGCACGGAAGGCTTGATCCGCTGCACTGAATACGGCTTGCTTGATGATCCACTCAGCATCTTTACCGATGCCTTCATCGAGGATGTATAGTGCCGCGTCTTTGGCGGGGCTAGCGTTTACTGCACTGAAGGTCGCACGTAAGATATCGGTGCACACGGTGGCGTTTAATTTGTCAGCTTTGCCCAGCCCTACAAGCAAAATACGCTCAGCGGCGGTGTTGGGGAGTTTTAATAGTAACAAGGAGGAGGCGGCCTTGCCGCTCATGTCGCCGCGCTCGATGATTTCGCTGATTGCTTGATTGCTCGCAGTGTCGATAAGTTGTGCTGCTTTGGATAATTTACCATCTTCAAACACCCCAACTACGATGCATGCGCTCTTGAGTTTCTCCGGGCTGCCTTGTTTTATGCTAAATTCCACGCGCTTCTCCTTATTAATTTCAGAATATAGTTCCAGATGTCGGATTATCCGCAATCCCAAGCACTAAAGTCAAAACTAACACGTTCTCCAATTCGTGGAGGGGTGTTTTATCGCTCATTGGTGCGAGAATTTTTCGTCACCGGCACCTTTGTGTCCGCGATTTTGCTGAGCATCGTCGTCTTTACGCAGCTTATCCGATTGTTGGGTGATTCGGTGAGTGGCTTGTTGGCAGTGGACGGGGTGGCGGCGCTAGTGGGCTTTAGTGCCTTAAATTATTTGCCGATTCTGTTGTCGGTTAGTTTGTATTTTTCAGTGCTGTTGACCTTAACGCGTAGTTACCGTGATAGCGAAATGGTGGTGTGGTTTTCTTCGGGCATCGGGTTGACGCGTTGGATAAGGCCTGTCATGGGCTTTGCCGTGCCGGTGGTGTGTGTCATTGCGTTGTTGAGTTTTGTGCTCACACCCTGGGCGCGACAGAAGGCGGACGAGTTTAAAAACAGGCTGGATACGCGTGACGATGTGGCTTTGGCGACACCGGGTGCATTCCGTGAATCGAAGCAAGCTGACCGAGTATTTTTTCTGGAAAATGTAGATGCTAAGAGTGGTCGCGTCGGAAATATATTCGTTCAGTCGGTTCAGAATAGTAAAGAGGGAACGATGGTAGCGAAAGAAGGCATTCAGGAAACTGCTGCCAACGGGGATCGTTTTCTAGTGTTGTTGCATGGGACTCGTTATGAGGGGGTTCCCGGTCAGGCGGATTATAAAATTGTTGAATTTGATCGCTATGCGGTACGTATTGAGGCGGCTGAGGTTAAAGCATCGCTGCCTAATTTCAAGAGTTTCTCTACGCTTTATCTTCTGCAACACCCCACGAGATGGAATATGTCGGAACTAGAATGGCGTATCGGATTGCCTTTGAGCGCCTTAATTCTGGCGCTATTGGCTATTCCCCTCAGTTTTGTTAATCCACGAGCAGGAAGGTCGCTGAATCTGATCATTGCGATTGTGATCTACATGGCTTATAGCAATATGCTCGGTGTGGCGAGCAATTGGGTGGCGCAGGGAAAAATCGGGGTGGTTTCCGGTTTGTGGGGCGTGCATAGCTTGATGCTGGCTTTGTTGGTGGTGCTTTTTTATAAACGCTTAATCGTGTTTTCCTGGAGAAGGTTGCTGCCGCGATGAAGATATTGACCCGCTATTTAGCCAGAGAGATATATTTCAGCGTCGCCTTGGTTTTTGCTGTTCTGATTATGTTGTTCTCTTTTATGGATATGATTGAGGAGTTGAATGACATCGGGGTAGGGAATTATCAATTACGAGATGCTTTTCTCTATGTGGTATTGATTATCCCTACTCATATATATGAACTGTTTCCATTGGCGACGCTGATAGGAACAATCTTTGCCGTCGTGCAAATGGCAAGCAACTCTGAGCTGATGATTTATCGCAGTTCAGGCGCATCAATGCAGCAGATGGTATTTGCTCTGTTGAGAATTGGTTTGCCACTCGCGATATTGTGTTTTGTATTCGGGGAGGTCATCGCGCCACCCAGCGATCATTTAGCGCAAACGCTGAGTTTAAAAGCAAAGAATGCTAATGTGACCTTGAAAGAGTTTCGTTCAGGCGTTTGGGCAAAAGATGAGCGCAGCTTCGTCAACATAAAAAATGTTTTGCCGGACACAACCTTGGAGGGGGTAAGCATCTATGAATTCGATGAGAGCTATCATTTGATTTCAATTGTTGCCGCGCAACGAGCGTCTTATGTCAGCAAAGACCGGTGGATGTTGAAAGATGTAAAACAGACTCTTTTAAGCAATCAAAGCGCTATGATTAACAACCAGCCCCAAATGAAATGGCACACAACGCTTAATCCGAGGTTGTTGAATGTGTTGATATTGCTGCCAGAAAAAATGTCGTCACGAGATCTTTATCAATACACTCAACATTTGAGAGACAACCATCAAAAAACAGGACGTTATGAAATAGCGATGTGGAATAAATTAGTCTATCCCATCGCAGTGCTGATTATGATGTTGTTAGCTCTGCCTTTTGCCGCACACAATCGGCGCGAAGGAGGGGTAAGTGGCAAGATATTTCTGGGTATCGTATTGGGCTTAAGTTTTCACTTCGGTGGCAGACTATTTTCCAATTTAGGCTCACTTAATGACTGGCAGCCCATGTTGAGTGCCACGGCGATCAGTTGGGTGTATATGTCGGTTGCGCTGATAATGATTTGGCGCTCAGAGCGTCGTTAAGGGACGCTCTATAAATCCAAAATCCGTCGCGATACTGAGTTGCTCACAAAAAATTACTCCTAAATATAGGCAAATAATATGTGTCGTCGCCATTTTTTACTTGCACCTTGTCTCGCTTATCAGCAATCATTTGGCAGCTTGCTGCCTTAGTGAGATGGCTAGTAGTTTCATCAGGATTTTTGAATTTATAGAGGCCCCCTTAAGCTGTTTAGGGCGCTGTGCTTTTATTAAGAGCGGAATATTGACAAATATCGAGCATGAATTTGGCGTGTTTTTCGAAAGTTGGGTCGGGGCAGGGGTTGACCAAAATGTCGCTAGGCTTTATCTTGCACGGTTCTTTAATAGTTGCTAGCTGGGGTTGTATATATGGAACTGACAGGCGCAGAAATAGCCATCAGGTGTTTGCAGGAAGAGGGAGTTGAATATGTATTCGGCTATCCGGGTGGTGCGGTGTTGTTTATTTACGATGCTTTGTTCAATCAGGAGAAGGTTAAGCATATCCTAGTTCGTCATGAGCAGGCCGCAGTGCATGCTGCTGACGGCTATTCTCGTTCGACTGACAAAGTGGGTGTCGCACTGGTGACTTCTGGGCCTGGCGTAACCAATGCGGTTACGGGAATTGCCACGGCTTATATGGATTCCATTCCAATGGTCGTAATCAGTGGGCAGGTGCCTTCTACCTATATTGGTGAAGATGCATTCCAAGAGGTTGATGCTGTAGGTATCACACGCCCCTGCGTAAAACATAATTTCTTGGTGAAAGATGCCAAAGATATCGCTAGCACCCTGAAAAAAGCATTTTATTTAGCCAAGAGTGGTCGCCCCGGTCCGGTGTTAATAGATATTCCCAAGGACATATCGAATCAAAAGGCGGAATACAGCTATCCCGCAACAGTGAACATTCGTTCATACCACCCTGAAAAGCAGGGTGATGTGACTTCGATTAAACGTGCAGCGCAACTTTTGATTGAAGCTAAACGCCCAATGATTTATGCGGGTGGCGGTGTTGTGCTCGCGGATGCCTCTAAGCAGTTAACTGACTTGGTGCACTTGCTGGGCGCGCCCTGTACCAATACTTTGATGGGCCTGGGTGGTTATTCTGCGAACGATAAGCAGTTTGTCGGCATGCTGGGAATGCACGGTACTTACGAAGCGAATATGGGCATGCAAAACTGCGATGTGTTGCTTGCAGTGGGCGCTCGTTTTGATGATCGTGTTATCGGCAATGTGGATCACTTCACTTCGGTGCCTCGCAAAATTATTCATATCGACATTGATCCCGCAACGCTCTCCAAGCGTGTGCCAGTAGATGTATCCATCGTAGGTGATGTGGCAAATGTTTTGGACGACTTGCTGGCTGTGTTACATAGCAGCAAGCAAACGCCAGATGCGACTGTTTCGGCTGAATGGTGGAAGCAAATTGAAGAATGGCGTGGTCGTAATTCTTTGAAATATAATTTTTCCGATGAGATCATTAAGCCGCAATACGTGATCGAAAAGTTGTACGAGATTACACACGGCGAAGCCTTTGTGACTTCGGATGTCGGGCAGCATCAGATGTTCGCTGCGCAATATTACAATTTTGATAAGCCGCGCCGTTGGATTAACTCCGGTGGCTTAGGCACAATGGGCTTCGGTCTGCCCGCTGCAATGGGCGTGCAATTAGCTCACCCCGGTGCGCCTGTAGCTTGTGTGACAGGTGAGGGAAGTATCCAGATGAATATTCAGGAACTCTCAACCTGTAAGCAGTTCGGTCTGCCGATTAAAGTGATTGCATTGAACAATCGCTATCTGGGCATGGTTCGCCAGTGGCAGGAATTTTTTCACGGCAATCGTTACTCCGAGTCATATATGGATGCCTTGCCGGATTTTGTGAAATTGGCTGAGGCTTATGGACATGTCGGGATTTTGGTCGAGAAACCTTCAGATGTTGAGGGTGCGTTGCGCGAGGCATTTGCTCGCAAAAACGAATTGGTGTTTATGGATTTCCGTACTGATCCGACCGAAAACGTGTTCCCCATGGTGCCCGGTGGTAAGGGCTTGTCCGAAGTGATTTTGGCGGAGGACTTGTAAAATGCGACATATCATTTCTTTGCTAATGGAAAACGAAGCGGGTGCTTTGTCACGTGTGGCAGGCTTGTTTTCTGCGCGCGGTTATAATATCGAATCGCTGACGGTTGCACCAACGGAAGATGAGACACTTTCGCGCATGACTATCGTGAC
>Ga0316202_10001975_pt1 | contig 14311 bp, 3 predicted proteins | sample 3monrhotite_MG_FD_204934 | JGI IMG/M metagenome (GOLD analysis project Ga0316202, IMG submission 204934) | Microbial mat bacterial communities from mineral coupon in-situ incubated in ocean water Damariscotta River, Maine, United States -... | ecosystem: Environmental > Aquatic > Marine >... | reverse complement strand
GATGTGCAACATATATTGGCCTCTGCTTCCTGCGTCGCCCGGCGGAAATCAAACAGGGTTTTTGGCAATACAGCTACAGGGAGTTACGGGGAATAGCGTCAAACACGGGACAAACTTTAGAGAATTGGTGAGATAAGTGGAATGCAATTGAGCTAGGCCGATTATTCCACCGGCTGGGCGGCGACAGGTTTCCTCTCTTGGAGGTTTCCGTTTTGTGATGCGCCAGATAAGCACCATAAATATTGACTTTCAACTGAAAGTTAATGGTAGTACACGCCATGCTCATGACATGGTTGGTTATCTCCGACAAAAACTACCACCGTAGAAATTACAACTTATCAGTGCAGTAATTAGGGCCGCTTACTATTTGATTTGTACCGATGCCAAGCAGAGCTGTTAACCAACAGTGGCACACCGTAAGTTGGTGGTGAGCTTGCGAATCCCAACGCTGGTGGCCGGTACGATCCTTTTCTTTTCTTTTCACAAGCAATTTTCGAGCCTGAAAAAACATTTTTTTGTATTTTGGTAATAAGTCACATATGTCCTCATAACCAATAGTTTTTTAACTGGAAGTGTTGATTCGTCCACATAAAAACTATCTAATTCTATCTAGCTTGAATCGAAAGCCAAAGGTATATAGGAGCAATTCACAGCTCCGTCAAAATAATGAACCAGGGAATGGGGAAGCATTAAATGCGGCACACAAATGTAGTTGGGAAAGTTTCAGGATCTGATTTCATTGTCTATTTTCTGACTGGTTTTTTCCTATTATGTGTTGCGATGCCGGTGTTAGCGGCACCCCGCGTGACGTCGGGCCAGCAGGTGCTTTACACCTTCGAAGAAGGCACAGGCACTACTGTAACGGACGTTAGCGGAGTCGGCACCCCGCTGGACCTCACCATTGAAACGCCAGCGGCCGCCAGTTGGGTTGCGGATGGGCTATCTGTGAGTAGTAACACGATAATTGCCAGCGCAGGTGCCGCCAGCAAAGTGATCAGCGCGGTTAAAGCCAGCAATGCAGTGACCATCGAAGCCTGGGTTGTCCCAGCCAATACCACTCAGGATGGCCCGGCCCGTATTCTCAGTCTGTCGCAAGACCTCTATACCCGCAATTTCACCCTCGGCCAGTCGCAATCTGACTACAGTGTCCGTCTGCGCAGCTCGGCCACCAGTGACAATGGTACGCCTTCCACTGACACCGCCAGCGGCCTTGTCACGACAGCATTAACCCATGTGGTTTACACCCGCGATGCAGCGGGCGTTGCCACAATATATATTGATGGCACTGCGCAAGCCAATGCGACAGTCAGCGGTAGTTTCAGTGGATGGGACAATGCTTATCGCCTGTCACTGGCCAATGAGCTAACCGGTGATCGTCCATGGCTGGGCGAGCTTTACCTCGTGGCGATTTTTGATCGTGCCTTGAATGCCGCCGAAGTCAGTCAGAATTACAGCGCAGGCTCCGAAGGCACTGGAGGCGGCAATCTGGCACCAATTGCCGATGCAGGCCCGGATCAGTTTGTTGCCGAAGGTGGCACCGTCAGCCTCAATGGCACGGCCTCCAATGATACCGATGGTACAATAACAACCTATAGCTGGACACAAACCGCTGGCCCAACGGTTACACTCAGCGATGCATCCACCGCTACACCGAACTTTATTGCTCCGAGCGTTAGCACGGATACGGTGCTGGGTTTTCAGCTCACCGTCACGGACAACGCGAGTGCCACTGACACAAGCGCCGTTAATGTCACGGTACAGAACGTTAACCAACTGCCCACGGCCAATGCCGGCATCGCGCAGACCGTGACAGAAGGCAGTACCGTCAGTCTTGACGGCACAGTTTCCAGTGATGCCGATGGCACAATAACAACGTATGCCTGGGTGCAAACAGCCGGGCCGGGCGTCACCCTCAGTGGTGCGTCCACCGCCACACCGGGTTTCACTGCCCCGGCAGTCAGCACCGATACCACACTGACTTTCCAGCTCACTGTCACGGATAATGATGGTGGTACTGCTACCGCTGCCGCCTACGTCACAGTACAAAATGTCAACCAGCCTCCCACGGCCAATGCCGGCATCGCGCAGACTGTCACTGAAGGCAGTGCGGTTAACCTGGATGGCACAGCCTCCAGTGACGCCGATGGCACCATCACAGCTTACAGTTGGGTGCAAACCGCAGGACCGGTGGTGACCCTCAGTGGTGAGACCACCTCCACCCCGAATTTCACGGCACCGGGGGTCACCACAGACACCGTGCTGAGTTTCCAGCTCACCGTCACTGATGACGCAGGAGCCTTCACGACTGACTCGGTGAATGTCACCGTAACACCGGACATTGTGACACCGCCGGGCATTGTTACTCAGCCAATAGATCAAACGGTCATGACAGGGCAAGCGGCGACGTTCAGCATCGTGGCCAGCGGCAGCGCACCACTGAGTTATCAATGGCGGCGTGATTATGTGGATATCCCCGGTGCCACCGGCAGTAGCTACACCACTCCAGGCACGACCCTGGCGGACAGCGGCATCACCTATGACGGTGTGGTGAGTAACGCGGCAGGCAGTGTTGTTAGCAGTGGCGTGACGCTGACCGTATTATCTTCCGCACGCATCACCTCAGGTCAGCAAGTGCTCTACACCTTCGAAGAAGGCACAGGCACCACCGTAACGGACGTGAGCGGAACAGGTACGCCGCTGAATCTCACCATTGAAACACCGGCTGCTACCACCTGGGTCGCGGGTGGATTATCCGTTAACAGCAGCGCGCTGATTACCAGCGCCGGTGCCGCCAGTAAAGTGATTACTGCTGTGAAAGCCAGCAACGCACTGACCATTGAAGCCTGGTTGACGCCAGCCAACACCACCCAGAGCGGTCCGGCCCGCGTCGTCAGTCTGTCGCAAGATCTTTATGCCCGTAATTTCACCCTCGGCCAATCGCAATCCGCTTACAGTGTCCGCCTGCGCAGCTCTGCCACCAGCAACAATGGCACGCCTTCCACGGACACGGCCAGCGGCCTTGTCACGACAGCGTTAAGCCATGTGGTTTATACACGCGATGCAGCGGGCGCTGCCACGATATATATCGATGGCGTTGTGCAAGCGAGTGCGACAGTCAGCGGTAGTCTCAGTGGATGGGACAATGTCTATCGCTTGGCACTGGCCAATGAACTAGCTGGTGACCGCCCATGGCTGGGCGAGCTTCATCTTGTCGCTGTTTTTGATCGCGCATTAAGTGCCGCCGAAATCAGCCAGAATTACAACGCCGGTCCCGAAGGCACTGGAGGCGGTGGCAATCTGGCACCGGTCGCTGATGCAGGCCCAGATCAGTCTGTCACTGAAGGTGACAGCGTCAACCTCGATGGTACAGCCTCCAGTGATGTCGGCGGCACAATAACAACTTACAGTTGGATGCAAACTGCAGGCCCGATGGTCACGCTCAGCGGCGCATCCACCGCCACGCCGAGTTTCACCGCACCGAACGTTGCCACCGATACCGTACTGAGCTTCCAGCTGACGGTAACCGATAACGAGGATGGTAGCAGTAACGCGACAGTGAGCGTTACTGTTGCAGTACAAAATGCTAATCAGCTACCCACCGCTGATGCAGGACTGAATCAGTCCGTCACAGAAGGTGATGCTGTCAGTCTTGATGGCACGGCTTCCAGTGATAGCGATGGTATCATTGCAGCGTACAGTTGGACGCAAATCGCAGGGCCGACGATCACACTTGGCGGTGTAGCTACCGCCACTCCAGGTTTTACTGCACCGGACGTCACAGCTGATACGGTGCTGAGTTTCCAGCTTACAATAACCGACAACGATGGTGGTATTGATACGGCGGTAGTCAGCATCACGGTACAAGATGGAAATCAGTTACCCAATCAGTTGCCTGTAGCAAATGCTGGTGGACTTCAGATTGTTAGTGAAGGCAGCCTTGTTAATTTTGATGGCACGGCTTCTAGCGATTTTGATGGCAGTATAACGACTTACAGTTGGACACAAAAGGTAGGGCCGTCTGTTGCCTTGAATGGTGCAACTACCGCCACGCCAAACTTCACAGCCCCAAACGTGAATGCCGATACGGTCTTCAACTTTCTGCTGACTGTTACGGATAATAATGGGGGTACAGATAGCGCCTCGGTTAACATTGCGGTACGACTTGATTTTGATGGTGATGGTATACCTGACGCTACTGACCTTGATGATGACAATGACGATGTGCCGGATAATGTGGATGTATTTCCGCTCAATCCACATGACTCTGTGGATACCGACAGTGATGGTATTGGTAACAATACGGATTTAGACGACGATGGTGATGGCTACCCAGATCAAATGGAGATTTCTGCCGGTACAGATTCGCTTGACGCAACCAGCATGCCAGTTAGCCAGGTTTTCAAAGGCTCTCAAATACCGATGACTGGCGATACGACTGTGTTTTTTCAGTTTGATGACGCATCCAAGGCGGCAGGGACCAATAGAAGTTACACGAGAGATAATATCAAAGATATTGTGAGGGATAATTCAACGGGTTTAATTTGGCAAGATAATAATGATGCAAAAGATTTGCAGCTAACGCAAACCTACGCGAAATCTCATTGCCTTGGTCTGACATTGGGAGGTATTGATTCCTGGCGGTTGCCAAGTAGATTAGAGCTGCTTTATTTGGTTGATTATAGTCGTGAGGGGATTGTGTTAGGGGATACTCTAATAGATCCGGCATTTATCAATGGATTTAATGATAAATATTGGACAGAAGAAGTGGTTGCAAATGGTTCGCTCGTAGTTGGCTTTAGAGATGGGCAGTTAACTGTAAGGGATTTTAATGAAACGCTCAATGTTCGATGTGTGACAGGAACTGGAGCGGGTTTGCACTGGACACAAACAGCATATTCTCCTTATCTTATTTCTCAAGATCAACATAATGTAGTGCTGGATACGAAGAATTACATAATGTGGCAGGATACTGTTGATGTTGTTACCCAGAAATTTACCTGGGAAAATGCGATTAATTATTGTGAAAATTTAACAATTGACGGCTATGCGGACTGGCGTCTTCCCAATGTTAATGAATCCCATAGTGTACTGGCCGAGCTGGCTGAATCCCCCCAGCACACATTTAGTTTTATGCATGAAGATGTAAATGGTTTTGGTAATCCACCCCGTTGGTGGACATCTAGCACGCATCCTTATGACTATCGTTTGGATGAAGCATGGGATTTCTATGCGTTGCCTGGAAGAAGTCAGCAACGTTTCAAGGTTAAAACTGTGGATAATTATGTGCGTTGTGTGCATGACTTTAGTCCCCCAATTGCGAAAAGTGGCAATGATATAATCACAAGTGAAGGAGCCTCCATCATTTTTGATGGCAGTGCCAGTTATGACCCGGATGGGTCGATTGTTAGCTATGCGTGGTTTGTTCGAACTAAGTTCCAATCCCAAGTTATAAGTACAGCAGCTTCATTTTCCAAGAGTGATTTAACAGTAGGGCGGCATGTTATTGTACTTGTTGTGACGGATAACCTTGGATTGACTAGCGAAGATGAAATAATAGTAACGGTTAATGGAGCCTCTAATACGCCACCGATTGCTGATTCTGGCGTTAATCAAACCGTTGGAAAAGGCCATCCTGTTATGCTGGATGGTTCAGACTCCAGTGATCCAGACGGTATTATCACGACATACACTTGGACACAAACCGCAGGGCCAACAGTCATTCTGAGTGGCACTACTACGGTTACACCAACCTTTATTGCACCAGACGTTGCTACCGAAACAGTATTTAGCTTCCAGCTAGCAGTGACGGACAATAGTAGCAGCATCGATACTGCAGTGGTGAACATCACGGTACAAAATGCCAGTCAATTGCCAAAAGCTTATGCGGCCCATAATCAATCATCGGTTTTAGAAGGCGGTCTGGCAAGCTTTACCGGGGCGAGTTCCTACGATGTCGATGGCATAATTTCGGCCTACCAATGGACGCAAATTCAGGGGCCGATTGCTACCCTCAATGGTGTGGATACTGTCACACTTGGTATTATTGCCCCGAATGTCCCTTCTGTTCCGACCACAGTATTGGGCTTCCAGCTGATGGTGACTGATAATGAGGGCGGCACTGATACCGATACGGTGTACATCACGGTACAAAATGTTATTCAGCCACCCATTGCGAATGCCGGTGTAGACCAAGCTGTGATTGGAAGTCAAGATGGATATACCTATATTAATCTTGATGGGGCGGCTTCCAGTGATCCTGACGGTATAATAACGACTTACAGCTGGACGAAAACGGCAGGTCCATTTGCCGTCGTAGAAAATCAAACCGGTAGCACGATTAATTACATAGCAGAAAATGTCACTATTGACACAGTATTTAGCTTTCAGTTGACGGTGGTAGATAACGATGGTGCGACCGATACCGCAACGGTTAATATTACGGCTCAAAGTCCTGGCCAATCGCCCCCTGGCCAATCACCCATAGCCAATGCTGGATTGGATCAAACTGCTATAGAAGCAAGGGCTGTAAGCTTGGACGGTTCAGCCTCCAGTGATCCTGATGGAACAATAACGACTTTTAGTTGGGCACAATCAGCAGGCCCGGTTGTTACATTGAATGGTGCGAATACTATCAAGCCAAACTTTATTGCACCAAGAGTCGAAGTCAATACATTGCTAAATTTTCAGCTTACAGTGACAGATAATGCTGGTATGACAAATAGTGATGTTGTTGTTGTGACAATCACTCCACAGCCAGAATATGTTATGCAGGCATGTCCGGTTGTTAATGTTTTGGATGACAGGGACTTTGTCGATAGTTATCCAGATGAAAATATTGACTGGACTGGGAATAATTTTACCGATGTGCAAGAAATCGAGAAAGCGTTTAATCATGCACGGCTGATTGATAACTCAGTATTTCAATACCTGAAAATGCCATCTCAAGTGGAATGGAATGCCATGTCCGCGCAAGAACAGGGGCTTTACTTAATAAATAGTGAGAGACAAGCAAGAGGTATTAAGCCATATGAAGGCATAAATCCAAATGTTGTTGCGGTAGTTCAGGCATACGCGGATTACCTTCGAGAGAACAATGAAGTGATTAGTCATGACCGAAGCAGCGATGGGGCTGATCCTGCAACACGATTATATGAAGACTCTTTGATACGTGATAATAGTGCTTTTCATGGAGAGAGTCTCTTCGCGCAACAATTTATAAGCACTTACATTCCATCTGATACTGAATCTGTTATTCGAGCAGTGTATACATGGATTTATTTCGATAAAATCACATTGTCAGGTTTTTCGTGGGGGCATAGAAGTCATATGCTTAAAACTGAATTAGATGAAAATAGTGGAGAGAATGATAAAGAAGGTCTGATTGGCTTTGGTATTTCAACAGGTGTCTACGACCCAAATCAAACTCCACCTGTTGGTACAGGGGCTATCGTCGTATTTAATACCGTTGATCCCATTGCGACCTGGGATCATAGTTCATTCACACAAACTGTTGACACGGACTTGGCGCAGCAGTGCAACAATGATGTCATCATAGATGTTGATCCGTCGCTGGTAGTCGTTGACCAGCTGAAAACATTGGAAATTACACCCTCAGATATTCTGTTAACGCAGGACTCAAGTGAACAGTTACAAGTTATAGGTACTTATCAGGATGGGAGCCAGCAAGACTTGACCTCGGCTGTGAGCTATATACCGGATGTTCGTTCTGTTGTTTCAATCGATGGTGGAGAGATCACTCCGATAAGAAAAGGTTCTGTGAGCATTACTGCGAGAGCGAATGGCATTACATCAAATCGTATATTTATTTGGATTGGAGACGCCGTAGATACGTCTAACCTTGTTGGCACCTATGCCGAGGAATACCTTAATTATATACCTGCCAATGCAACCATTAGTAATTATGACCCTAAAGCGTTCAGTCTGTTTGCAGGCTCTGTAACGGATAAGCTGGGAATGCCGCTTAATGATGCAACCATTTCTATACACAATAGACCAGAATATGGCAGTGTAAAAACGGACGTGAACGGGCGCTTTGTTATCGTGGCCGAAGCTGGCACTCGCAGCCTGGTGTACAATAAAAATGGATATCTCACTGTACATCGCGAGGTATCTGCGGACAGTAATGCGTGGGCTACAGCGGATGACGTTGTGATGTTAGAGGTCGATGAAAAGCAGACACCGATCAGTTTAAATTCTGCTGTGCCTCAAATACATACTTCAACCGAAGTGATCGACCAGTTTGGTTCAAGATCCACAACGTTGGTCTTTAATGGAATTACCTCGGCAGTGGTGACCTCGGCAGATGGTAAACAGCGCTCATTGGAGAATTTTTCAGTCCGCGCAACAGAGTATGAACTTCCGGAATCCATGCCTGCAGAGTTGCCTGTTGAATCCGCGTTTACCTACTGTTCCGAGTTACAGATTCCGGGTGTTCGGGATGATGAAACTGTAACCTTTGATAAGCCGGTTATTATGTATGTTGATAATTTCCTTAGCTTCGATGTCGGTGAAATCGTTCCAATAGGCTATTACGATCGTAAAGAAGGTGAATGGAAAGCATCGGAAAATGGCATTGTTGTTAAATTGCTGGATGCCAATAGCGATGGTTTGGTCGATGGCGTTGACTACAATGGCGATGATCTGGCCGATGATGTTAATAATAATGGCAGCACAACGGATGAAATTGCTGGCATAGAGAATTACCCGGTTGGAAATACTTATTGGCGTGGTAGTTTCAACCATTTCACGCCCTGGGACTTTAACTGGCCATATAGACCTCCGGCAGATGCGGTGCAACCCACAAACCTTAATTCTGATGATAGTGATGAAACCCCTTTACAGTGTGAAGCTGTCGCAACGAATTCCTTTGTAAAACCAGAACCTCAGGCTTTCCACGAAGACATCCCAATTACGGGTACCGATATAACTCTTCATTATTCGAGCCAAAGAACGGAAGGTTACAAGCACAAACTGACTGTGCAGGTGAGTGGGGACACCGTTGCGGCATCAATGACAGAGATGCTTGCGAAACTGGAGATTGGTGGAAAAACATTTATTCAAACATTTTCGCCCCAAACAAATGTAGAAGCAGAGTTTATTTGGGATGGAAATGACGTGTCAGGAAAGCGTATTAACGGTGTTGTCAGGGGGCGAATAAGTATTGGTTATAAATATGATGCAGAATATACGAGTTTTGGAAAAGTAACGACTGTTGGTCAATTGTTTAATGAGTTTGAAACGGCTTGGGCAAAACTAGGCGCGAATACAACAGGTGTCAGAGGGCGAAATGATTTTATAAGCTGGAACAGCGATGCGGTTTCTGTACAGAATACTTTCGAAAGTCCAATCGCCAACGGTTGGTCATTGTCGAATCATCATGTAGCAAGTTCTATTGGAAAAGTCTATATGGGCGATGGTGATGTTATTGACGGGGATAAATCCTCATTGATTTTAAAGACAGGAATAAAAACGAGTGAGTATGTGGGTGATGATGGTTTTTATCAAAAAGGCGGTAGCGATATTGATTACACTGTGAATGGCAAAGGTGTTCTAAAAGATATAGTGACAGGTTTGGAATGGCAATATATTGACAAGCCTGAAAAATTTAGGAATAAAATATTGGCGAGTGACTATTGTTCTTTTTCGGCACTCCCCAAGGATACTGGCTGGAGATTACCGACAGCAAAGGAAATAGTGTATACGATTGACAAGGCATCAGGTCAGCACGATTTTCCGATATACTTGTTTGAAGCATTAAATTATTGGAAAGACACTACGAGTAATAACGAAAACAGTTTAATTCCAGTGATATGTGTGAGAGGTGAAACTATCAACACAAAATATATCGCCGATTTGAAACGTAATGATACGGCGGAAGTTGTCGTTGATGGGCAAAATGGGTTGATGTGGCAGGATGATGCTTCCACTACAAGTATTGTATTAGACTGGGAAGATAGTATTGATTATTGTGAAAACCTCGAACATGCGGGCCACCTTAATTGGCGATTACCCAATATAAATGAATTGACATATGCCTTGCCAAACCCCACTTTTGTGAATCAGACGACTTTGCCTTCAGAGCCCTGGACTTCAACGGTAAGCTTTAGAAATCCCTATTGGAGTTCCACGCCAAATTTCAGTAATCCCTATCAGGCGTGGGCCATGGAAAGTGTTAGCTTTTCAGATTATGACTTCAGTAAAACTGATCTGAATTATGTGCGGTGTGTCCGGGATGATCTTACTTCACTACAAAGCCCTTATCGTTTTGACAAGGATGGTAAACATCTTAAAACCATAGATCTTGATACAGGAAAAACGCTGCTTACATTTGGTTATGATGGTAATGGCCAGTTAAACAGCATCACAGACAGATTTGACAATACAGTCACAATCAATAGAGATTTAACCAGCGGCAAGGCGCTTTCCATTGTCTCCCATGATAGTTACGTCACAGATCTGCTGGTTGATAATAACAATGACCTCACCCAGGTCGATTATAATGATGGTTCCAGCTATCAGTTTAGCTATACCCAGTCATTAATGACCAGTGAGATTGATCCAAATAGCAACGAATATCTCCATCAGTTTGATACAGAAGGGCGAGTCATCCAAACTAGTGATCCTGAAGGTGGCGTATGGGATTTCTTTGCTAATAGAGCGGGCAATAATTCACTTCTTTATGGATATACAACAGCCGAAAATAACAGTTATCAGACGCTACGATCGATTCTGGCGAATGGTGATACTCAAAAAACCACGACATTTTTTGATGGTACAGAGTTAACTATTACCAGACAGGCGGATAAACTGAAAGAAGTGCGGGAAAGTTGCGGGGAAACGATCATCACTGATAATGTTCTTGACAGTAAAACAAAGCAGGAAATCCCGAATAAAATTACCAGAACCTTACCCAGCGGCATGACAAGCGTAATCGAACTCACAAAAAATTATGCTGAGAATGGCGCAGACACCAGTAAGCAAAGGGATGACATCATAATAAACGGGGTAGCCAGTTCAATCGACTATGATGTCACTACGGGTGTAAAAATCATCACGAGTGCTGAGAGCCGCACAACTACCCTGAGCTATGATCCGGAAACACTCTTGCTGCAATCTTCCCAGGTGCCCGGGTTGCTGGATACCTCATATGATTATGATTCACGCGGTAGATTAACAGGCCTTACCACTGGAGTACGAAACACCGTCTACACTTATGACGATGCCTTGAGTCAAGGTAATCTTACTTCAATCACCACGCCGGATAACAAGACAACATCGTTTGATTATGACCTGTTGGGACGATTGGAAAAGGTAAACTATTCAGACACTTTCAGTACTGAATACCGCTATGACAGCAAAGGTAATCTGACAAGCGTCATCATCCCAACGCTTGTATCTTATGACTTTGGACATAATGCTGTAGACAACGTGAGTAGTGAGACCAACCCGTTCGTCGAAGTGACGCAATATAACTATGACCGTGACAGGAATCTCACCGAAATTCTTCTGCCCTCAGGTAGTAACATACTGAATACCTATTCAAACGGCCTGCTCAGCAAGTCACAAACTCCGGAAGGCGATATTGATTACGCATACACCTGTGGTTCCAAAATCAGTAATATCACCGAAGGAGCGGAAAGCCTCGACTATACCTATGATGGCAACCTGCTTACCGGTTTAGGTTATCTGGGTGTGCTCGATCAAACCATCTCACAAAATTACAATAACAATTTTGAGGTCATCACGCTCACCTATGCCGGACAAGATACTGAGTTGACCTATGATAATGATGGGCTTGTGACTGGCGCTAACGGCTTCACCATCGATCGTAATGTACAAAATGGACTGTCGGAAGCGCTGAGTGACGGCACGCTACAGCAAGCCCTTATCCACAATGGCTATGGTGAAATAAATAGTGTCAGCACTCGCGTTAATAACCAGCCAGGTTATGATTACGTGCTCAGTTATAACAATCTCGGTGAAATCATCGCCAAAGAGGAAACGCTTGATAATGGCACAGTCAACGACTACGTTTATGGTTACGATAATAAACGCCGCCTGACCAGTGTGAGCAAAAATGGCACTGAAATTGAGCGCTATGATTATGATGCAAACGGTAACCGTACCCTGCAAAGCAATAGCACTCGAAGCATCACGGCGCAAAGTGCCACCTATAATATTGGCGACCAACTGAAAACCAATGGTAGTACAAGTTATGCCTATGATGCAGATGGTTATCTTCGACAAAAAACTACCACCGCAGGTATTACAACTTATCAGTATAGTAGCCAGGGTCGCTTGCTGTTCGTACAGACCCCGGACAAAACGATTGAATATCTGCATAATGCATTGGGCAACCGCGTTGCAAAAAAAGTTGATGGCCTGATTACAGAAAAGTACCTGTGGTTGAATAAAACCACATTGCTTGCAACCTATGATGCGACAGATGCTTTACTACAGCGTTTTGAGTATACCGACAGTCATACGCCCGCCAGTTTTGAACAAGGAGGGCAACGTTACTATATTGTGACCGACCATTTGGGTAGCCCAAGAGCAGTGACGAACAGCGCTGGAGTCATCATCAAGAAACTGGATTATGACAGTTTTGGTAATGTGATCAGTGATAGTAACCTGGGCGTAAATATCCCGTTTGGTTTTGCAGGGGGACTTTACGACACTGATACCGACCTTATCCGCTTTGGCTACCGTGACTATGATCCTGATACAGGGAGATGGACAGCCCGAGACCCCATAGGTTTCGCTGGTGGGGATACAAATTTGTATGGGTATGTGTTTAGTGATCCAATAAATTGGACAGATCCTTTGGGGTTGGCAGGTGGAAATCGAGGAGGTCCCGGTACTATATATGGGGGGGTCGGCAACTTTGGTATTAATGGCCTTATTCGTCAATCACAACAAAGGGCGCGTGAGCGATGGAACAGAAGGGAGCAGCGTCGTCAAGAACGAGAGAATAATTCTGTACCTCCACCTGTACCTCCATCTGTGCGACCTAGAAATAAGCGTTTAGATGATATGTTGAGGGAGTTAAGTGATTATAGGCTGGAAAAATCGCTTGACAGATTGATTGATGACCTTGATCGTGATCAACGAATTTATCTAGACGATGATGGATATGCTTGTAGAGTATGATTTATCCTTTGTATAGGAATTCAGAATGTGATTAGGATATTTGGAACGACCAAGCTAATACAAGACATCAATGGACAAGTTGTGACGACATGTGAAAAATTATCGTATCTAATCGCTTTTAATATTTTGATCGTAATAACAAATTACTTCCCGATATTTTTAGCAGCAACGAAAAATGTATATTTGTACGTGGAGTTTTCGATTATTTTTTTTATTACGATAGTAGGCATAAAATATTCATATTCTCTACTGCGCGAAAAAGAAAGGTATATAGAATATTTCATATGCTTGAGTGTACCAATATTAGTAAAAATATCGCTTATCGTTGGGGGTATTTATTATGGGGTATTGTGGTTTTCCTATGAATATCTTAGTGAGATGCTTAATCCCGATTTAATGACAGATATCATTACAATGGCGTCAGTTACCATTTTAAATATTTTATACTATTTAATTTTATCAAAAAGTATGTCCAGTATAATAATTGAATCAAGGAAATAATTTGAATAGCATAGCAAATCAGTTAACTGTATGAAGAGCTTCGGATTTACATGCTTGTTGGATTTTTGTATATGAGCTTTAGGATAATCAATATTCGATACGTCCCGCGCGATGAAGAAGTTGCGCTTAAGGCCGCGCTTAAAAAAAAGAGAGTTCATTATTATGAAACCCCTCGGGGTCCTAGGTCAGGCCCCGAGCTATGGGTGAGAGATGAGGAGTCAGCTAAAAAAGCTGCTGGAGTAATCTTTGAGTTTCAGAATAAATGGCAGGCCAGCGCAAAAAAAAGAAATAACAATGGTGAAAATATCAATCGTAGGGATATTTCAAAATATATAATTCTAGTAATTACAATCTTGATTGTTCTTATAGCAACAAATTTTGGCCTATTTTTATGAATAAAGTGAACATATAGGGTCAAACGTATGGGGTGTAGATCACTCACTGACGAAATTAGCACGGAAATATCCTAATTGTTGTTAGTTTGAGTTACTCTGGGAAAATGAAAGAACAAAGTAAAGCAGTCACTTTTCATATACATTTGTATGCGACCAAACAACAAATAGAAAAGGACTGCTTCCGTGACACTATCTCATGCTATCGAAGAAACACCAAATACTATTAATAATGTATTAACCCAGTT
>Ga0316202_10001973_pt1 | contig 14342 bp, 17 predicted proteins | sample 3monrhotite_MG_FD_204934 | JGI IMG/M metagenome (GOLD analysis project Ga0316202, IMG submission 204934) | Microbial mat bacterial communities from mineral coupon in-situ incubated in ocean water Damariscotta River, Maine, United States -... | ecosystem: Environmental > Aquatic > Marine >... | reverse complement strand
TATTGGAGTATTTAATCAAGGACCAAGAGTATTAAATGGACCGTCGTTTGGTATTAGTAATACATTAAATGTTTCAGGGACTCCTGATCCTGTATTAGCTATTAGAAATCTAACAACAGTTAATGGATTAACAAACAGAACAGCGATTAGTATTAAAACAATATCTTTAGGATACGCAGATACAGGTAATTGCTTGGTGCAGATTCTAGGAAATCCTACGATAGTGGGGGGTACATGGTCAGATGTTTTAACAAATGAAAGTGTTGTTGAGCAAAACACTACTATGACAGGATATTCAGGTGGTCGAAGTATTGCTTTTTTTACATTAACAGATTATCAAACTCAAATATTAAGATTTGGTGACTATGAGAATATGATCCAGCCAGGACAGACTCTTTTAATAGTATTTGATTCCACAGGAGGGGCAGGGGATGCTTTAGCATCTCTCTCATGGAGAGAAGATAAATAAATAATTAAGAGATATCTAATTAGATATCTTTTAATGTTGTATAAAACAGAATACTATTCCCCATATAATTACACTATACTACCTATTACCATTATTTCAGATAACCTGTCAGGAATCTAACCTGAGTCATGGGTTTGGTCGAAAAAATTTTGCTGATTATATTCTTATATACAAACTATATTTAGAAAATAATTTTATCGATTAAATCACAATAACCAGTGCTAATATTATCAATATGATACCAACTACTATCGGTGTTATCATATTATTTAATATCCATTTTAAAACTCGAATGGTATTTCTTTTGGTAAAAACTTTTTTATACCACTTCTTTTTCTTTTTTTTCTTTTTTTTACGTCCCATCTATACAATAAGGTTAGATATCAACTATACCTCAACAGTATTATTAATTATTAATTTACATGAAGCATTAACATGATAAGTATTAATACCGTCAGCTGATAATCTAAATCTAATAAATCGATTAGAATCTATAATAGTACTTAATACCCCACTATAATCACCTGATATTAATGTGGTATTTACTGTACTCGACGCTGTCAATGTATTGTTATCTGATTGATATGTACAAAGAACAGTAGATCTTGAAATCTCAGTATTACCGTTATTAACATCTCTATTAACAATACTCAAATCAATATTTAATAGATAATGATTATTAAAACCGAGTGATAAGTAATCTTGATTAGTATCGATATTAAATAATTCAAGATCATCTGCTAAAGTAATAATCCCTGCATCTGTTAGAAACGATAGATTCCCATTATTATCAGCCTCTTTTGTTTCATCATCTTGTTGGTTAATACAAAATCTATTATTATTAAAGATATTAAAAGATCTTGGTAATCGTGTTACTACACTATTTGTATCAGGATTAAACGATACACTTGTAGATGCTGATATATTGGTTATACTATTACCAAAAAAGAGATTTTCTGGGCCTGCCTGATTTCCAATTCCTAATACCACTGAGTTTACCCCTGACACTGAATTTCCGTATCCTATACATGTAATGTTAGAGTCTGAGAATGGCAATGAAGCAACAGTATTATTATCACCATATATTTGATTTCTAATAGCATCTGTAAAAGTATTATTTTGTCCGATCGCTATATTATTTTGATGATTATTAAGACTATTATTTTTACCGATAACAACAGATTCATTTGAAATATTTGTACTATCTCTACCGATGCACACTGAGTCACTACCTGACACCGTCATATTTCCTATTCCCACTGATCCACTCCCTTGAACGTTAGACAGAGGGCCTATAGCAATGGATCCAGAAGCACCAAATCCACATTGAGCTTGAACACCTAATGATATAGACTGAATAGATCTTGAAGATGATTGAGCACCTATACTAATACATTGAGGAAAAACATTACTTGTATTTGTACCTAACCCTATTGCTATATCACCATCTGCAATAATTCTATCTTTTTGAACAGATAAATGAGGAACAGTACCAGCATTATCATATACACCAAATACTTCTTGAGATACATCTCCGGCATCATTTTTAATAATAAGTGGGTCATTAGCATTGAGTTCTATTTCAGGAGTAGGTAATGAATCATCATATGTTTCTTGTAAAGTACTCGATCCACTACCTCCAACATTTATACGTTGTTCAACTCCTCCATGAGGACGATAGTATAAATGTGTATCTATTTTTGTATATACAGCTGAACCGTCTGGTTTTATATCACTATCAGGTACTTCTGTAATTCTATGTCTTGTAATATAATGTGAATCAACATTATGAGTATGAGATCTGGTTTTAACCCAACTACCTTTCTTTTCATTATTGTCAGATATTTGATTATACGACATTTATATATATAATAAAGATATTATATATGTAAATAAAATTATTGATCTAATTGATAAACCATAATAATAGGTCTATTCCATCCAACTGTTCCTGAATTTTTAAACGGTCTATATCTGATAACATTGTTGGTAGATACTTGTAAACCAGCATATAAAGTAATAGAAGTAGTATCATCAATTCCTGAAGCTATTTTATTATAAGCTGGACTTACAATGATATCATTAGTATTTCTAAGGAAAATTCTTCCTGAAATATCACTTCCATCTTCAACAACAATACATGGCATTTCAGCCGATTTTATCGCTCCATCTGGTAATAAGTTATCTAAAAATTGTTGATCTGGATTTCCAATTAAAGAATCTGAAAAAGTAGAAGTTCCTAATACTTGATCTAATCTTAAAATAACTGTAGTACCCGCTACAGTAGCTTTATAACCTCTTGTTACAGCATAAGGTCCAGACCAATCAATTGTACCTTCGTATACAGAACCTAATTCACCTGCTACTAATAAATCATTTACAGTTAATGAATTACATTTTAAATTTTTCCAACTTTCAATTTGGTTACTTCCTATATTTTGATCATAAATTTGGTTAAGGGACATAATTATATATTTATAATAGAAAATATATTTAATCTAATCTATAGGTAAATGTAATATCTCTCCCAATACCAGATCCTGGTTGACCATTATTAAAATCCCTATAAATTATTTTATTATTATCTTCTAACCTTAATTGTGCTAAAAAATTATCTAAATTTGCTTTGGATATTGGGTCTGAATATGATGAGGTATCAATAGTTGATAAAGAAAATGCTCCTGGTCTAACAATTAATTCTCCTGATGGTAGGATTCTTATTACACCTAATCCTTCTAAACTATTTTCTGAAACTGGAATAGTAATATCTATTTCAACAGCTGGTCTTATAGAAGCATCAAGTACATTTCCTATTAATTCATCATTTGCAACTGTGGAACCAGTAACTTGAAGTAGAGTTATAGTGACTAAATTTCCAATTACAAGTGCTTTATAATCACTATTTTTAACGAATGCACCGCTCCAGTTAATAGTTCCTGTAACTTCATTTGATGGTTCAATATTACCATCTATTTTTAAATTATTTACTCTAATATTAACCCAATCTTCTGCTATATTACCATTATCTATAATTTGATTCAAACTCATTCTTATATATATTAGTTAAGATAATAAAAAAATGTTGTAGGTCCAGGAAATCCTGTATTACCTGAACCAGAAAAAACTCCTAATTCACCATTTGAATTTGTTGATGAAAATCTAATATTATTTCCAGGTGTAAAGAAATTCACACTACCTACTTTTTGTTGGCCATTATCTATAACAACAACAGGTGATGTTGTTAAATTATTTGTTGGAATGAATTCTGATGGGAAGTTATCTGCAGTTATATAACTACTTGTAGAAGAAGTTAGGGAAACTTCTTGTAATAATGTTACAAAAATAAGTTTTCCAACAGGTCTAATTTCACAATCAACAGTTCCTGTTATCGCTCCCATTAAATTTAATGTTATATCTACTTTTTCTATGCTTGCATTTGCTAATTTTAATTCATTATCAACAGTTAAATCATGGGTCCTTAAATTAACCCAATCTTCCGCTATATTTCCATTATCTATGATTTGATTTAAACTCATTACTATATAATTAAATAGATAAAAAAACTATTGTGTTATATTATATGTCAAAATCTATAATTAAAGATCTGTACAAAAAAAGAATAACATTTTCACTTGACCCGTCAGGTAAAAAGAAATATATAGCTTTAATACCTGTAAAAGGTAAAATTATGAGAGTTCCATTTGGAGCTGTTGGATATCAGCAATATAAAGACCAAATACCTAAAAATATAGGCGGTAAGCAATGGTCAAGATATGATCATTTAGATCCTGATAGGAGAAAGGCTTATAGGAAGAGACATAGTAGTATCCTCCTAAAAGATGGTACTCCTGCTTTTAAAAAGAAGTATTCACCAGCTTGGTTTAGTTATCATTTATTATGGTGAGTTACTTGATACTTTGACAACACATTTTTTTTTTGTAATAATCATCTAAAGATTTAATTAGGTGATTATAAATTTCTCTATTTATTCTCATATCTGTATTTGATTCATCAAAATTTTGTAATAACGATTTATATAACAATGGACAATCTCTAGGTTCATCAGTAACTAAAAATTCATCTAATCTAAATTTATAATCTAAAAGTGACCTTTCATACTTTTCCCTATTTTTATTTAATACTAATTTAGTATCATTAATTATTGTTTTATATTTTCTTTGAAATTCTGACATTTTTATAATATATATTTATATATTTAATCTTCAAATTTTATAACAAGTTTTGGTTTATTTTCTCTACTATTAATATCATGTTTAACTTCTAAATCTTCTAAATTAATCCTTTGTTCTTTTTTAGCAGGAACAATTGTCTTAACTGGTTTCATTTTAATTCCATTTTTAGTTATTACATAATGAGTAAATAATTTATGTACTAAATCTCTTTTTCTCAGTGTACTATATCTCTTCAATCCTCTGGTTTTTGCAAAAAATTTTAACTTCTTTAAGTCAAGATGTAGCAATCTATATAGTTCTATTCTATAATCAAGGGGATAACTTAAATATTGTTCATAGTAGTTCCACTTTAAATATTCATCTACAAATTCCATTTTATATAATATTAAATTAGATATTATATATGACATACCCAGAACAACACCAAAAATATAAATATAAAAATTGCTGGTACTTTAGTCATAAAAAATGTTTCCATATATATTACGTAAATAAATAATATACGTGGGTGTGGTTTATGTGCAATTAAATAAAACCTACTTCGAGGATTGCTGATTTATATTGATAACTTGTAATTTTCGAATATAAATCGCTTGAGTTTATTATGTATATATAATAGTAACTATTTTTATATTTATTTATGTAACTTAATTTATGCTTCTTCATGAAATACTTGACCTGTAATTTTGAATATTTTTTCCTTGGGAAAAAAATTTTACTTATATTTAAATTCTTCATATATAGATAATGTATAATTTTTTTATTATGTTAATATATAATCATGGAACAAAATCGTGCAGCGAAACAATATAGAGAATTATTAAAGAAAGTATTAGCATCTGAAGGTGCGAATGCAATGGTATACGCAAATGGTTTGACAGGTGGCGCTAAGAAAAAAGGTAGAGGTAATACTGGAGGTGCAATTAAAGAAAAAAGACTTAAAAGTGGTATTTATTCAGGACCAGGTTATTACAGAGGTAGTAAAATGGGTAATAAACATCATTATAAAAAAGGAAATGAAAAGTCAAGAAGAAAAGCAATGAGAGAAGCTTTGAAAGCTAAGAAAAAATAATTTATTTATGTTCTATAAATATAGAATATGAATCAAAGAGCTATAAGTGAATATAGAGATTTCATAAGAAAAGTATCAGAACAAAGAAGACTAAACGGAGGTACAGGTTTAATTAGACAAAAAGGAAAATGTTTCAATTTAGTTGAGACAGTTTGTCCTAATAAAAAAAAAAAATCTGATGTTAAAGTAAGTAAGACCAATAGTAAAATGATCCAAAAAGAATATAAAATGAAAATCGGTGTTTATAGAGGAACAGATATGAAAGGACCTTATTATAGAAGAACTAAAAAGAGTCCTAAGTATAGATATAAAGTAGGAGATAAAGATGGTAGAGAGTTAGCTCTTTATAAAGCTTTAGAAGGTAAGAAAACTTTTAAACCTAAACCAAAACCAGCTGATAAGAAGAAGATTAAAGTTGAATATAAACCTAAATTAACGACTAAAGAAATTATAGATAGATTTAATAAAGCTAAATCTAAATTACCTAAAACAGAACAAAAGAAAATCGATGCTTTACCTATTAAAACAAAAGAAAAACTTATTGATGCTGTTATTAGAGAAGAATTCCCAGAAGAAGATGATGATGATGATAATAATGATTATTTTGGTACATTTGGAGATGTAGTTAATATTTCACCAGTTGAAGAAGATATACCTGAAGATTTACCTGAAGAAGTAAAAGAAAAAATCGAGGAAGAAGTTTTGATTGAAGATGTAAAGGAAAAACTACCTGAAGAGGTAAAAGATATTGTTCCTGTGGATGTTCAAAATAAAATTATCAAAAAAGTAATAAAAGATAAGAAAAAAAAATCACCTAAAATAAGTTTTTGGGAAGGATTTAAAGATCTCGGTAAAGCAGGTGCAAGAGAAATTATGAAATGGATGGAAGAACAAGAAGCTATGAAAGGAGAAGATGTTATTATTAGAGATGGAAAGATGGTATTACAAGAACCTCAAGGAATTAAAGCTTTACCAGCACCTCCTAAACGTAAAGGTTTACCAGCTCCAGAAATATTACCTCCACATCAATCTTACACTATTAATGATGAATCACTAAATCTTTTATCTGAAATGTTAAAAGACAAAAACTTTAACCCAATAATTAAAGAATCTATTGCTGAATTAAGAAATTTATATAAACATTGTTTAGATAGACAAAAAGAAGGTAAATATCCTGAAGAATGTGAAAAAATGAAGAAATTAATATTAAAGGATCTTGATAGATATTTAAAATATCTTGAATTACAAAAACCAGGTGATGTAATAATTCCTAAAATTGAAGAAATAGAGGAAGAAGAAAAAATATCTTTACCTGGTGTATTACGTCGAGATTTTATCGAACAAAATATAGGTCAAGCTCTTAACGAATTAAATTTACCTACAAAAGGTAAGCCACAAAAACTTAAAGGTAAAAAACCAGGACAAAGAAAAAAAATTTCTCAATTTGATAAATTAGTAAATTTATTACATAGTTTGGAAAAGAAGAGAAATATTAAATATCCACGACCACAAGCTTCAAGTAAAGTATCTTACATAAGATCATTAGCTCCGCATTTAAAATACCAAAATACATATAATCTAATTAAAAAATTATATGAAATAGCTGAAAGAAAAAAATAATATGTTTAGTTAATATATAAATGGATCCTATCGAAGAATACTTAATTCAACAAGAATATAAAAGAAAATTAAAGACAAAGGCTAGAAATTATTATAAAGTAATAGAGGGATTAGAACAAGGTGAATATAGTTATACTCCAAAATTTGGGAAAGATATGAGATTTATTGATTTATTCCCTCCATCTGCTAAAACCGCAGCAAGATCTGTTCAAGATGGAAGAATGGAAGATTTTACTTCTATGATGACTCAAATTTCTAAAGAAAAAGGAAGAGATTTAGGAAAGGAATTAACTAAATCTATGGGATCTGGTTTATTTTTAATCGGTAAATACCCTAAAGATTTTCAAGTTGGAAGAGGAGGTTGTATGGATTGTTCTGGATGTGAATGTGGTGGTTCTTTCCTTAAGAACTTAAAGAAAACTATTAAGGGAATCTCTCATCATAAATTAGATGTTGCAAAACAGTTAGGTAAATATGTATTTGACATAGCACCTCACGCCGTTAAATATGCTACTAAAACTGGAATGAAAATTGCTAAGGATATTACAGCACCTGAGATGATACCATTAGATACTATCGGTTATGTAAAAGATTTCGTTCAATATGTTAAAGATATTCAACCTATCGCTCATAAACATGCTAAAAAGATAAATGAAATTATCGGGGGTACATATAAAATACCTTTAAAAGATTTCATGAGAATTAATGATGTTCCTTTGGGAATGAAACATGAACTTGAATTAATCAATAAGAAACATGGAGGTATGCAAACAGGTTTATTATCAAATCCTGTATTTATAAAATCATTAAGAGAAAAGGAAAATAAGATTAATAGAATTAATGAATTAATTTATAGTAATAATGATTTAATTATAAAAGCTAATGATAATAGAGATTATCAATTAGCTATTAATCTTGCTAATCAAAATAAACAATTTCGTGAAGCTATTGTAAAAATTAGAAAGATTCCATTAGAAATTTATTCTGGTGGATATTCTAAAGCTTCTGAATTAAAAGAAATTGGTAGTGAAATTAATAAAAGAATGGAAATGAAAAGAGATTCAGTTGATTTAGATCCTTCATATTCTTTAGTTCTAAGATATATAAAATTAATGTTACCTCAAATTCCTGAATCAGAACAAATAAATTTATCAAATATTTTGTTTCAACATATTAAGTCATAAATTTCATAAAAAGTGATAAAACATTCTTTGATTTATAAATCATATAAAAAACACTGTTAAAAAACAATGTTTTTTTAAAATAAATAAAATCTTTTACTATTATATAATGTTAAATTGGAAAAACGGTAAGTCTGTAGCTATAGTTTCAGGTGGAAAATATAAAAATAAAATATTAAGAATGGATCATTCTGTAATTCCTGAAGAAATTAGAGAAAGTGGAAATAAAGATTATTTTGATGAAATTAAATTAACTTCTGGATACTTCAAACCTTACCCTGATGATTCTAAGTCAACTTCAAGAGAATGTCTTTATGTTGCTGGTCCATCTGGTTCTGGTAAATCAACATATTGTTCAAACTACTTAAAGGCATTTAGAAATTTAAATCCTGATAGAGATGTTATTGTATTCTCACAAGTTGATGATGATGAAGTATACAAGAATAAAAAGTTAAAAGCAAAGAAAATAGAAATTTCAAATGATTTATTGGAGGATCCAATTGATATAAATACTGATTTTGCTGAAGGACCTTGTATTATATTTGATGATACAAATACTATTAGAGAAAAAAAATTAAGAGAAGAGATTATGAATGTTAGAGATACATTGTTAGAAACTGGAAGACATCTTGGATGTACAACAATATGTACTAATCATCAATTGATGGATTACGCTAGAACAAGAACATTATTAAATGAAGCCCATTTAGTAACATTCTTTCCAGCAAGTGGAGCTTATCATATCAAAAGATTCCTTAAAGAGTATTGTGGATTAGATAAGAAAACTATTCAAAGGGTTATGAAATTAAGATCAAGATGGGTAACTGTAAGTAAAAATTATCCTCCAATGTGTTTCTGTGAAACTGAAGCTTTTATGTTAAGATAAGTTTAAAAGATATAAAATTTAATATCTTTTATAAATATATAAGGAAATGAGTAAAGTTTGGAATGAACAACAAAATAATGAATGGTATCAACAATCAATTTTTAATATGTTAGGTGTAGTTGGTACTTATATACGTGATATATTGTATAATAAAAAAGATATTTCAAAAATAAATTTAAATGATATATTAAATAAAATAAAAGATTTTGATCATCCTCCTTTATTTAAAGATAATATTACATCATTAATGAATTATTATCTTGATCTTAATAAATCACTAAACTTAGATAGATACTCAAATATGAGTATTTTACCAGTGATAAAAAGAAAACAAATTGTTTGGAGAGAATGTTTATTAGGATATAAAGATATATATAACAAAGATATTGATCACTTTTTTTTAAGTTTTATAGATTATATTGAAATAGAGTATGCTGTAACTCTTATCCATAAATAATAAAATTATTAATTTATTGTGTAAAAGATATAAATTTTAATATCTTTTATAAATATATAAGGAAATGAGTAAAGTATTTGAATATTTTACAGCTGAAGATTTAGAAAAAGAATCTAAAAGAGAATTAAAATTAAATGAAACTAATGTAGATAAAATAATTAATATTATAAATAAATTACCAGATGAAGAAATTAGAAAAGTAAGAGATTTTAAATACGATTGTGTTAGTTTATATAGAATACCTGAAGAAATATTTTTATTAACAAATTTAGATAGCTTAAATTTACAATCAAATTTGTTAATAAAAATACCTAAAAATATTTCAAGATTAACTAAATTAAGACATCTTAATCTTATTAATAATATGATAAAAGAAATACCTGATCATATCACCAAATTAAGAAGTTTATCTGTTTTATTATTAAAACACAATCAAATATCTAAAATAACTAATAAAATAGGAAATTTAAGAGAACTAACAAGTTTATATCTTGATAATAATAATTTAGATACTATTCCTGAATCAATTGGTAAATTATCTAACTTGAGAGTACTTGATTTAAAATACAATCGTATATTATTTATTCCTGAGTCGATAAATAATCTTACTAATCTTAAAACACTTGATCTGAATAATAATATATAATAATCAAATTTTATTTATTGTATAAATTTATATACAATGAATAAATCATTATCTACAGATGATATAAGAAAAATAACAGGTGAAAATAATCCTATTCTAACCTATTCTCAATTACAAGACTATGACAGTATTAGTGATATATTTAATAAATTAAATTCGGATAACTTCATATTATTGTATGAAACCTCATTAAATTTTGGACATTGGTGTTGTTGTTTTAAATTACCAAATGGAGATATTGAATTTTATGATCCATATGGTGGTAAACCTGATGATAGATTAAAACATATGAAAGATTATTATACTCAAGTATTAAGAGGTCAAGGAAGATATTACTATCCTCATTTATCTAAATTATTGCTAAACGCACCTGAAAATGTTAAGATACATTTTAGTCCATATCGTCATCAGAAATTTGAAGTAGGTATTAATACATGTGGAAGACATGTAGGAAATAGATTATTACATAGATTCATGGATATAGATGAATATACACGTGTATTCGGTAAAAAGAATTTAGATAAGGATATAACAGTTTTTACAAATAATTTCTTGAAGTAGTATATAATAAATGAGAAGAAATCCTATTCATAGATTAAGTGAAAGACACTTCGAAAAACACTCTAATTATTTACAAGATAATCATAATGGTGATAATATATATTTTGATGTTAATATATTTAATAATACTAATACATTTAAAAATGCTAACTATAATGAAGCCAGAGTTTCTAATATATTAAATAATCCTTCTGATTACTATTTAGCTATCGATAAATTAAGAATACCTTCCGATACTATTCCAATTTTTATATTTAGAGATGATACATATAAAGTATCATTTAGTTTCAATGGAACTACAAGAACAAGATCTGTTGAGTATATACCTATATTAAATCCTATTACACCTAACGATAGACAAGATGTTTATTCATATCAATTATTCATTGAAATGATAAACGCTGTCATTAGAGATACACTAATTGATTTACAAACAGCAATTGGTGGTCCACTTCCAGTACCTGATCCTAATGTCTCTACTAATCCTGTACCTCAATTTATATATAGTGGTGAAAATGAACCTATTAGTATTAGATTTCCTGAAGAATATAGTAAATCTGTTGTTGATCCAACTGTTGATTTTTTTATGAATTATGATCTATACTCCTTTTTCGAAAACTTTAATGTTGAATTTAATGGATCATTTACTGATGATGCATCCTATAAAATTAAAGTTTATGACACTGGTAATAATTATGAAGCTATTAGTGCAACTCCATCAATCAATGCATATAACGCATTCGTTATGACTCAAGACGCTCCTTCATTTTATCTATGGTATGATTTTAAAGACGTTATAATAACATCTAATATGTTACCTATAGGAAAAGAATTATTAGGAACAGCAGATCAAGATGGTGCTGATAGAACATTATCAATATTAACTGATATTGATCTTTCATTCTTTGGTACTGGAGAATCAAAAGATATAATATATATTCCTCAGCCACAATATAGATTAATTGATTTAAATTCTCATGTTGAGTTAAGAAATATAGATTTTCAATTTGCATTTAGAGATAGACTTAATAATATATATCAAATGTCACTTGCTCCTAAAACTGGATTAACTATGAAAATATTATTTATTAAAAGATCTTTATTTAATCATAAAGGTTAAATTTATTTTATTTAGTTATTATATAAGATGAGTAATACTATAGACACAAATTTAAAAGTTTACCAATATGAAGACCCTCTTTTAGATGTTGAAGCAAGACCAGTTTATTCTATAAAAAGATCTGCGCAAAACTATAAAATTAGAAGAGTTGAAGCTTACCAATTTACCCAAACTGGTAATCAAATCAATTTTGTATATAATCCACCACAAAATCATGTTATTTCTAGAAATATAAGACAACTTGTTGAATTTGAATTTGTTTTCTCAGGAGATGATCAAGGATCACCTCTTATCCAATTAGGAAGTAATGATTCATTCCAATGCCTTGAGTACGGAATTTCATCCGCTAACCTTACTATCGATAATGGTGATAACCAATATAGAGCATTCGATGAATTTCCATTGATGCATAGATATATGTCAACAAAAGATTTAAATGAAAATATGGGATATACTTTTAATACCCCTGATCTTTTATCAAACTATTCTGATTTCACTACTGTTGGATCTGCATATAATGTTAATTCCAGTTGGGGAGAACAAGGATTTGGTGATGATAATTTACATGGTAGATATCTTCAATCCCAAATCACTGTTGTTGAAAATACAAATACTAATGCAAGAATCAGAGTTAGATTTGTTACTCCTATCTTCTTAAAACCTTTAACATATAAGAATAACAACCATATGATGAAAGGATTATTCGGCGTTGAAAGATTAATCTATGATGTACAATTTAAACAAGATCTTTATAAATGGGTATGGGCTCATTCAGATCTTGGAAATACTATTTTAGATCAAAATGTTTCATATAGTATCGTTGGTACTCCAGCATTATTAGTTCAAGAATATAATCCACAACCTTAACATATAGGGTAGAAAAGTCACATGCCAATACAATCAGGCTCTTGTATTGGGTAAACATTTAGAATCCTGAAAAAATTCAGTGGCTAGTCTCTTTGAATAAGAGGCAAGACAGCTTATAACGACGGGAAACTCCTAAAGCTTAAACTACGACTTATACTTAAGAAATTTTGTATAATAGGCAGGGTAATGACCTCGCTCATCGTAATAACGTTTAAGATATATGGATAATCCGCGGGTAAAGTAACTAAGTCCGTTATGATAGGATATGTTACTCCTTCAACGACCGCACGGTTGTCGTGGTGAGAACTCTAATCAAGTTCGATGATCCATTAAGATACAGTCTAGTCCCACTCGAAAGAGTGTCATATTATTATGAAAGCTATAAAATTTAGAGGAAATGCTAAATTTTGCTTGGTATTTACGGATATGGCAATGCCCCTTGATATGGTGGCTTACAACTATTGTAGAACAATATCTAGAGCTAATACTCGTGTTGGTGATTTTGCACCTGGTACCGGTACAAGTTTTACATCTAATTCAGATCAACTTAACGGTACTCCTTCAGCAATTTCATTTTATATTAGAAGAAATGAAAGATTTATTGCACAAAATAAACCAAAAACAGCATTAAGAATCACAAATATTAATATCTTATTTGATTCCATTAATGTATTAAATTTAGCAAATAGTGAACAATTATATGAAGTATGTAAAAAGAATAATTATAATGGCTCATATGAGGACTGGTTTAGCCTTTCTGGGTCTTATATCAGGTTGAAGGTTCCAGATGATATCCCACTAACTGCACTTGATGCTGTGGGTCGCCTTATTAGACATAATATTCAAATTACATGTGATTTTATCAATCAAACTGATGAAACTATCACCGATCCAGAATTAATTGTTATCTATGAATATGATGGTATTTTCACTAAACAACAAAACTATGGACAAGCACAATTGAATATTGTATCTCCTGATGATGTTCTTAACAGTTCTGAATTACCACAATTACCAAAAGATATTATGTTGATGCAACAACAATATGGAGGATTTTCTATGGGAGAAATTTTCTCTAAAGTAGCTAAACATCTTCCTGCTTCTGTAAAATTAGCAAAGAAATGTGGTCCTGATGCTTTAAAACTTGTCAGAGATATTGTATCTGGTAAAGGTTTAGAAGAAGGATATGGATTAACTGGGGGACAAATTATGTCCAGAGGTAATTTACAATCCAGAATTAAAGACTATTAAATTAAATTAAATTAAATAC
>Ga0316202_10001972_pt1 | contig 14349 bp, 27 predicted proteins | sample 3monrhotite_MG_FD_204934 | JGI IMG/M metagenome (GOLD analysis project Ga0316202, IMG submission 204934) | Microbial mat bacterial communities from mineral coupon in-situ incubated in ocean water Damariscotta River, Maine, United States -... | ecosystem: Environmental > Aquatic > Marine >... | reverse complement strand
AAATGAGAAACAGTTTCTACAACTTCGTAGACATCAGGATACTCTTCTTTAAACTTTTCAAGTTCTTCTGGAGATTTAGGAGCTATGTAGTCTTGTCTATTTTTAGTAGCTTCGTCTAATAGTTCTTGTTCTCTAGACTTAAATTCATTTAACTTAGAGTCATAATGCTTTTTCAAGTCGTCATAGCGTTTCTTGTAGTCTGGTCGCTTGTAAGGTTCATCCTTCGTTGCTTCCTGTTCTACAGGTTCTTCTATGTCAGCTTCCTGTTTTGCTTGGGGCTTTTCGAAAAAAACTCCGTTTGCATCTTGGAAACCTATTTCGTCTTCTTTATGCCATGATTTGTTCATGTTGTAAGGATTGGCATTTTCCTCTTGTACTTCAGTAGTCATATTCTTCTCCTACGGGGGCTTCGTTCACAAGGTAGCTCTATGTCGACTAGAGGGCTTGTATGTAAAGGTAGCCTTTCGGTTTATAAAATAGTAGGGTGCTTATGACATAAGGTAGCCCTACCGTTAGTTTGTTTAGCTTTGGACGTGTCTTCCAGTTCGGTTGTCAAGCATCATTTTAGATTTAATACTTTTAGATATCTCATCTTCATCTCTAATACCTTTTCCACCGTTATCTACAGTAGTTTTCACTACTCTAATATCTTGTTTAGTTGCAGGTTTTTCAACCTCCATCTCAACAGTATCTTCTTCTGGCTCACCGCCATTAGCTAAACCTTGTCTATCATCTGCTTTCATTTCTGCATCTTTCATCATCGCCATTAAATTGTCAGCTCCGATTTCTTCTACAGATTTAGCAGTGAAGACAAACTCTCCATCAGATAACCTTGCGGGTATACTGTCAGAGACTCCTGAACCAGGCCCTATTACAGGACCAGACCCAGCAAATTCTGAAGCAACTTCAATAACTTTATCAAATATAATTGATAGTTCTTCGTTTGCTTCTAATTGATTCATTAAAAAATCTTCTTCTTCTTCATCAAGAGCTTCATCAAGTATGAAGTCTAGATATTCATCTTCCATTTCTTCGTCTGAATCCATCATTGGTTCAGCTTCTGGAAGCATTGGTTCTTCTTGAACCATATCTTGTTCTTGCTCTTCAGGAAGAGAAACTGGTTCGTCCATTATCATTGAACCACCTTCTTGTTTTTGTTTTCTTAGTAATTTAAAATCTCCAGCATCAATGTCACCAGAATTATTAGCATCAAGTTTTGGTTGATTGCCAATTAATTTTTTACTATCGTCTTGTAATAAACTCATGTTTCCTCTTTTCTGTTTATTGCTTCTTTAACTTGTTCCGGTAGCTGCTCCAACCGTACCAGAGAATTCACCTTCCCCTGGAGTCGGAACATTTCCGATTCCGATGTTGCCACCACCAGTGCCTGTAACTCCAAGGTCTTGAGGTTGTCCAGGTGTTCCAGGAAGGCTTCCCATATTATTTGGTTGCCCACCAATGCCTTGAGTTTCAGGGCTAGTTGTTTGTCCAGCATTTTGCATACCTATAATTTGTGCCATAATTGCAGCTTCTTCAGGGTCATTGAGTATTTCATCGGGGTCTAAATCTAAGCTGTAGGCAAGTTCACTAACAAGTTTAGAAATCTTAACAAATGGAGCAATAGCAGGATTCTGTGCAGTTTGTAAGAAAGTAGTAAGTCTTTGACTTCGTACTTCTTTCTGCATCAAGCTATTAGTTCCAGTTGCTCGAACTTCTAAATCACCATTAACATCTAGACCACCTTCAAAGAACTGCATGTTCCATTGGAAGAAAGCTTCTCCTAGAGGTCTTAATAAAAAGTCGTCAAGGTTTTTAACAACTGTTTTAACATTTAAACTTGATGCACCTAATAACATAGACATACCCGAAGCAGTCCTTGTCATACTTTGTACACCTGTTTGTCCGTGTGAGTAACTAGGTATTCCTGTTTGTTCGTCTGCAAGTTGTCTAAACTTATCAAACATCATCATGTTTTCTGGTGCAGTGTTAGGAAACTTTAAACCATGTATAGCTTGTCCAGGCATACCAGCTTGTCTTCTGAATATCTTACCCGGATATATTTCCATAGACTGTCCACCAACTAAAGCAGACTCATCTACATCAAACACCAACGACCCAGCCATTGCTAGGTTATCTACAGCCATTCTTGCATGACCGTTCATAATCTGTTGAGAATCATCCATGTTCTCAGCTACACCAATACCAAAGAAGTTATATGGGTTTCTTTCGTATGGGAAAGCGTGGTAAGGTAATCTATAAGGAGTAAATGGATTAACCACTGCTCTTAATAAACTATTACCACATATCCAAGCATTAACTTGGACTTCATCTAAATCATCAATATCATCTGCAAGTTCTATACCGACTTCACGTGCATACTCTGCATCCATGATTCCCCAGTACTCAAGAACTTCAAAGTTTGTTTGATAGTCTTCATCAGCTCTTGCATCATCTTTTAAATGTGATTCAAAGCTTTTTTCTTCGTAGTTAGCACCCATTTGTAAACAATTACGAATAGCATCCTCATCAAAGTAAGGCATATTACGTAGCTGTCTAAGTTGAGATTTGTTTAGTTTGTGTCTGTGAATAATGTACTCACATTCTTCAATACTTGTAGCTGCAGGGTCTGGATATAAATCCCAACAACTTACAAACTCTATACGTGGAACTCTAACCTCTAATGGGTTATAAGTTCTTTCTCCATCTTCACCATCTTCCCATTTGTGAAGTTTTTTGTTAAAGTTAAATGGTCCTTTTACAATCCCTGTACCTAGTAAAGCAGATTCTAAAAGAGCACTTCTAATTTCTGAAGAACCTTTTGATTCTTCTATTTGGTCATGAATAAGCTTTTCCATTCTTCGTGCAGCTTTTTGTGCAGGAGAAATTTCTAACATTGTAGGTATAGGACTAAAACCTTCAACCAATTGGTCTTCTACTTTATCTTCTAAAGAAGTTTCAATAACTCCATTACTAAAAGTTGTACCAGGTTTTAAAGTTCTACCGTCTCCTTCATAACCAATATCATATGGGTTTTCTAGACGGTTACCTATATCATCTGGTAAATCACCACCACCCATCGTATTTTCAATACCAGGTGCTGCTGTTTGTGCATCTAAGTGAGCATTTGCTAACTCACCTTCGGGTATTTTAGTTTCAGAAATACCAATAGGAAATTTACCTGTACCAAAGATTACATCAACAAGTTGACCAAAAGCAGCTAGTACTTTTGTTTTGGTAATTTTAACAAAGATACGAGACTTCTCTGAGTCTCTAAACTTAACAGACTTGTTGTAAAGTCCTCTATAGTTTTCGTAAGCTTTTAACCAACGGTGTTCGTCAGAACGTCTTGCATCTTCAGATATTTGAAATCTACCTTTAATAATACCAACAAGATTACTGCGTTGTTCTGTTTCAAGAGCAAGAGTTTTTCCTGCTTCACCCTCTACTTCTTCGTAAATGTTATCAGCGTTTAAAAATGTGTTTTCTTTTTCCATATATTACTAATAACCAAATGTTGAATCAGAGGGTTGATGTATTTCTCGTTTCAATCCTCTCATTCTTTCTAGTGGGCTTTCCATTCTTGGTCGGCTCATTATCATATAACGCAATGCATCATATGCGTGGTCAGATGCATGTGTATCTACATCTTCTGGATTCGTTTTAGAGAGTGGTATACTTTGTAGTTCTCTTATTAGATTAGGGCAAGTATTAAATATTTGCAGCTTTGGTCTACCATTCTCACGAACCTTTAGAAACTCGTGTATTTGAATTTTACCCTGTACTCTATTCTTATCGGCACGTCTAAGTTTATGACCTGCTCTAATTAAGGCTTCTCCAACAGTAGGACCAGTAGTACCTGTATTTGCCCAAGCTGCTGTATCTAATACACCTGAGACCGAAAAAGGGTCTTCAAGTTCCATACTTGTTATTATACCACCTAATTCTTCACCTGTCAAGCCTTTTCTGTATAATTCTCTATAAATTATTAAAGTTCCATCATTTATATCAATAGTTCCCCATAAACAACAGCTTTCTGAAGCGTAACCATAGTCAATACCTTTTACTCTTTCCCAAGGTAAAGGTATTTGAAAAGGAGTAATAATGTGTACTTGTGGACTAAACTCTACAAATGCTGCACCTTCTGCTACATCCCAATTACCTTCAAGCAATTGTCTACGTTGAATCGGTGGTAAAGATTTAAGCATTTGTTCATAGACACCATCTTCTGCAAGGTATGGATTATCAGCTAACTTAGCCGGAATAAACTTCCGTGTAAGTCCATCACCACCTTGAAAGCTTGTGTTGTGTTCTGCAGGTTCTATGTATCTTTTCTTTACCCAATGAGAACCGACACCACCAGGGTTGGCAGTACAACGTAAGTAAGTGGTAATAGAGGGGTCAGTAGTACGAAGTCGTGAAGCTAGATAGTTCCAGCTAAACTCTGTGGGTAAATGAGTAATCTCATCAAACCCTATCCAAGAGTAGGCTTGTCCTTGATATCTGTACACGTCTGCATCTCTTTCAAGGAATCCAAACTCTACCTTCGCACCACTGGGAAAATTCCAAAGCTTTTCAACTTCTCTGAACTTAGCACCGGGAAATGCTTGTGGGTATAACTCACGAGACTTGTCAATCATCTCACGAAGTTCTGGCATAGACCTTCTAAGTATTAGAGCTCTATGTGCTTTTTTATGGCAATACCTTAGTGGGTCAATAATCATAGCATATGATTTACCACCACCAGCAGCTCCACCATAAAGAACATCTTTTTCTCCCGCAGCAAGAAAGTCTGTCTGAGGACCTTCGTTAGCGTGAAAGATAACTTTAGAATTTTTTAAAGTTTCTTGTATAGAAGACGTAGTTGTTTGTAACTCATCTTCTGTAACAACTTTAGATGTTGTTTTTTCTGTAGCTTTCTTAAGAACTTCTTGTTCTGTTTTTAATCTAGTTTCTTTTTCTTTAAGTTTTTTCTTTGCTTGAGCAAGTTCTTTTTTCTTTTTAGCTAAAGTCTTTTTACGTCTTGATTCTAAAGACGGACCTTTGTCAATATAGTTTTTTAAAGAAACATGACTTAGTTTTCTATTTGTTTCTTGTTGAATTAAACTAGAAGCTTCTCGTAACGAACACTTCTGCTCTCGAATTAAATTAAGGTACTTATGTAAAACCTCAAGCTGTTGAGGTATTGGTTTAAAGTATCCTTCTATTTCACTTAGTTCATAACCAAATGGAATTGTTTTACTTTTCTTTTTTAGATACTCCGGAGGTATTGTCATTTCTTTTTCTTAATAGTTTTACTAAATCATTCCACCTAAAAAACTGTCGTGTTACATCATCCCAATACCATCCTTTGTTCATTAGATAATCCACATAATTATAAATGCTGATATAAATCCTATACCACACCATATACCCCAAACTTGCATGTCTGTAAGGTCGTTAGTATTAATGATGCTATTTACTCGTTTTTCTAGTTGTTCTTTTAGTAGGTTTAACATTTGTTTTCCTCTTCGTTATTTGTTTCTTTGGAGTTAGAGCTTTTTTAAATAACTTACTGTAAGCTTTCTTGACTGCTTCTAACCATTTGTTGATTCCGTACATTAGTCTTTCTTCTCCTCGGTTTTCTTTTTACCGAATATTCTATCCCAATTATCTCTATAGTCTTGAGTATAGAAACCAGGCCTGGGATTAGCCCCTTTACTTCCATGAGTATTTTTATATATGGGTGACCTAAATGTTATTGGTTTTTCGTCACTACCTATTTGTTTACCCATTATCTTTTCCTTGTATACATTTATGCCATTCTTCTAATACTATTTCTTCAGAATAAGCAGCATAATAAATGTCTTTACACTTGTCAAACTCATTGTTGTTTGATGTTGTTACACAGCTCATCAACAAAACTAAACTAATAGTTCGTATTACCACTTTACTCTGTTAGCCCAATAAGCTGCTGACATCTTACCTTTAGCAATGTTTCTTCTGTGTCTTGCTTTAAATGATTTACGTTTAGCTTTCATTTTAGCTGATTCACCTGCTTTAGGTTTACCGGCTGTTGAAGCTCCTTGTTCTCCAAACCTAATGGTTTTAATTTTATTACCTTCTTTAGCAACAACGATGTGAGACTTAGTAGGATGATTGGGAGTACGCTTGGGTTTATTATAACCACTTACTCCTGCTCGTTTTAACCTACCGTCTGCTTTACCACCTTTTTTAACTCTAAATCTTGCAGTGTCTTCTGCAATTTTTTTAGGTTGTTTAGAATGTTGCTTACCAGCAGCAGTATCAGCTCTTTTCTTTGCTGAAGTTCTTGAGTATTCAGAATCACTTAAAGCTGCAATAGCATCTTTAGGTAAATATCTTTCTCCAGTTTCACTGGACTTTTTACCAGACTTAGTTCCCCATTCTTGTTTTGTCCAATTATCTAAAGACTCTTGAGACTTTTCTTTTCCCATTACTTGTATCCCCCACCAGCTTTCTTGTATGCTTTAGCTAACATCTGAGCCTTACGTGCAGACCATTGACCTGCTTTACCACCCTTAGTTCCTGCTTTAATTCGTTGAAATATTCTTTTACGTAGTCCAGGCTTAGTATAGTTACCTGCTTCATTTACTTTTGATTTAGCTTTACCACCTTTTCTAAACTGTAATCTATTTAATAACATTAGTGTACTATCCTATCATCTTCTTTGGGTATTGTATTTAAGTGTTCTTTTTCTAATTCATCATCCACATAGATACTGTCTAACTCACCAACAACAACCAAGTGATTTTGAGCTGCTGCTAGTTCTGCTTTCTCATAAGAGGAAGCTACGATGTTAGGACCTGCAAAAGTTGTACCATATGCTTCTATCTCAGTCAGAAATATCTTCATAGTCTCCATCTTCTGCTCTTAGATTTATAGTTTCTTTTTCTGGAAGAATAAATATCCCACCATTAACGTTATGATTAACGTCTACTCTATCATGTTTACCTAAACCAACACGGTCTAGGATTGTCTGTGCTGCTTGTAGTTTAACATTAGCTTGTGGTATAGAATCTTCTGATGTCATAACCTCTACTAACTTAAAAGCAGCTTTAGGGGCTTCCCTTGCAAGTACGTTTTGGGCTAAATCTACTACTTCTTCTTTTAATGATTGTAATACTTGATAGTGATTGCCGGAGTACCCTGCAAGTTCGGCTGAAAGCTTTAAGTCACCCTTAGTTTCAATAAGATTATTCAGAAAACTTTGTTGTTTATCTGTTAATTTACGTTGTGAGGGTAAGTTCTGCATACCTTTATTATACATACTCATAGAAATTTGTCAAGTTTTTTAGAAAAAAAAGAATATATTCTCTAAAGGTCTTGACAAACTAGAAATATACCTATATAATACCTTTAGGTCCCCCAGGGTTTGTATAGTAACAAGTATCACCCCCACAATAACAGGTACTTTATAGACTTTAAAGTTACACAAGCCCGACCAAGCCTGTTGAGTCTCCAACTTAACACTTGAAAATCCCTGGAAATGTATAAGATTTAGTATATATATGGGGGACCGGGGGAGGTACTCTGCCTACCCCTTATCAAGACTTTTTAATCTTGATAAATCTTGATAAAAAAACAGTTAAACTCTAAAGACTTTGAAGACTTTGAAAGCTTTGAAGTTTTTCCTATGAAGTTTGAAAAGTTTTTGAAGTCTTGAAAGGTTTTTGAAGTTTGAACAATGAAAAATAAAGAGTTGTGAAGCTGTATTTTAATTTAAGAACCCTTAACAGACTTTACAGCTCTTCTCTAACTAATTGAGCTATGGCGATTTAAGTGTTCTTGATAGGTGGTATTTGTTAATTCTTAACTTCTCATTAAATAACTTAGTGTTAATTAGTCCCTTAGAACTCATGAGAACTCATTAGAGAACATCTTTTTATTTATTGGTAGGTTGGTATAGGTTGATTAAAACTCTTCTCTCTCATACTGATTTTATATACAGTAGTTTTATTCAAGACAAAAAAAAGGGCTCTAAAAAGAACCCTTTAATTTTAAGTATGTTTATTAGTTCATTGAGTCCCCCTTAAAAACTGTATTTTCAAAAGAACCATGTTTTCTAATCATGCTTAATGCGTGTCTTCTTGCGTGTTCATAACAATTAAAAATCTCATTATCAACACTTTGTACCCTTTCAATGGATTCACCACCAAAGTTAAAGACAGTAGTTAAAGCAACATAAAAATTTAAGCTTGATTGCTTAATGCATAAATAATTTTCGATATCAGTAGAACTATTGATAATAACTTGCTCTCGTCTATCTTTCATAAAATTTTTTATTTTAAAAATATTATTCATGATTAAATTCTTTTTGCTTTCACTTTAGGTTTAGCAGTTGTTTTTGCTTTGCCCAATAGCGTTGATGGAATGCTTTTAGCTTTAAGCAATGTATCAAGCTTAGAACCATCCATTATTTGGGTGGCTCTTTTCTTTTCGCTATCATATGAAACAATCATTGCTCTAACCTTGCGTTGAAAATCAAAATACATTTTTTTTCTTGCAGTTGTGTCGCTTGGTGCGTTGCTTGTCTCATTCGCTAGATGATAGGCAACACTATTAATTTTCCTATAAATTAAGTTGGTTGCTTCTTTACTTAATAACTTTTTTACAAAAGCTTTTTTAGTTGTAGTTTTTTTAGTCATATTTTAAGTCTTTCAATTTATTAGATATCAAGACAATTTAGAAAAGATTAATTTCTTTTCATTCCCCCAAAATACAGCAATCAAAAATTATTGCAAGTTATTTTTTTTCTATGGGCTTTTTTGTTTTTGTTTTTACTTCTATTTAAAATTATTTAAACAATAACCGGTGGAGGTTAAACGTCCGGTTTAAGAATATTTACACGAGTATGCAGTTTTTAGGTTAGGTTAGTTTAACCTGGAGTTTAAAACAGCGACACGAGAATGCAGTTTTGGTGGAGTGTTTAAGACAAGTTAGTTATACCCGGCCGTATAAACACTATGCCAATCCTCGCAAAGCCTTGTGGTTGTGGGCTTTTCGAGGGGGGTTGACAAAAATCTGGGAAGATGCCATGCTAGGAAAAGGTGGCAGAACACAGATGAGCCACATAATTAAAATAGGAGACAACCATGTTAATTATAACATATACATATAAAAACTTTAACGAACAAGGCTTTAGAGATACTGAGAGTATCAAGAAAGTTAATTCTAAAAACTATACTAAGTACTTAGACAAGGCTAAGAAGTATAACGAAGACTGCGAGAATGATATATTCATATCAGAAATTACTGATACTTCACAGCTTCCAAGACATACAACTTGTTTAACTTATACTTTATCTACGGGTTTAAGACAAGTTAATTTAAGGGCCAGAGACTTAAAACATAATCCATTAGGTAATAATCCATGGGAATGTATTTATGCATTGCCAATGAGTGCTTAAGATGAATAAAACATTAGAAGTATTTATTAAAAATATCTATGGTAATAATCTTATCTATCCAAACTGTAGTGTATCTAAAATGATGGCTAAGATTAGTGGGCATAAAACTTTAAATGATTTTACAATCAAGACATTGAAAGACAATGGCTATGAATTTAAAGTTGTTCCTGAATTAAATAAATTATAAATCTAATAGTGAGTGTTAAAGATGGGGGGCTTGACAGACCACCACGAACTATGCCACAATGGATTTAGGCTAGGCTAGACAGACTAGCTAGTCTAATTAACTCTATATCTCTATACAGATACTAAACAATAATCTTTATTATTCTTTACTATATCTCTATAGAGTTTTATAGAGCTTTATAGAATTAATCAGATGTAAGTTGAAAGATTCCAACGAAAGACACAAGGGATTTTGTTTTCATATTTTATCCTTGTGAAACTACAAGTCGACATAAAACACTTTCTGGTTATATGGTTTGCTAGTTCCATTTCAAAACTAGCACTAAACGATTGGTTGAAAACTTCCTAACTAATCAATTAACTAATAGGTGGAAGATTTGGTAGTTTACTTCGGAGAAGTAGGATAATATCCTCATAAACTACCACCGATTTTTTAACGCTAACTATACTATCAAGGAGGTATAACATGGCACAGATGAGAGTAAAAGACCAAGACTTAATTGTTCAAGAGGTCGTATCAACAATAGAAGATAATAAACTTCAGGAGTTTAAAACTCGGAAGGATGTTCAATCTTTCCACAGTAAAATTCAAGTCAAGTTAAATGATATCAAGGTACTTAAAAACCAACTCAACGAACTTGAAAAAACTATTCAGACTGACAAAAAAGAAGTCTATGATTTAGTTATGAAGTTTCAAGAAAAGAATAATCTTACAACAGAACGCTATGGTGAAAACCAAGGTTTTGTTATAGACTATAGTTCTTATTCTAGTGCTGTTCCTACTTGTAAAATAGTTTGGCAATTAGATTACATAACAAAACAAAAGCTAAGTACTAAACTCAGACTTAAAACTATGGGTGGAGACTTCAATGCTTATGAACTCATTAAAGAGTTAGTCAATGAATTTTCTAATTAATTTAAAACCAGGAGATAAAAATGTCGTATAAAATAAATGTAAAAACTAACGCTACAAAGTTTAAAAGTGCCCCAAGAAATCCTTTGGATATTCCAACCGGCCCTTTAGATAAACCTTTGACTACGGGTTATGAAGTTTTTGAGTGGTTAAAAGCTAACGCTTTTCTTACAACTAGATATCAATTTAGAGGTAGAGCAAGGGGTAAAGATTGGTATGATTCAAAGCCTTTAAATGAAGCAGAACGCATTGCACTTTACATTGATGAAAAATCTGATTATGATTCTAAGATGAAAGCAGAACATGATAGGTTGTCAGACTTGCAAGATATTCAAGATAACATGTACAATCTTAGTCATTCAATTCGTTCTTATGAAAACATTCATGGGGATGAAGTTGTTATCAGCTTTAAGAAAAGTTAAACCAGGAATTAAAATAGGAGACAAAATGAGAGTATTAGTTGCTTGTGAATATAGTGGTGCAGTTCGTGATGAGTTTTTAAAACGAGGTCATGATGCACACAGTTGCGATATTTTACCTTGCGAGAGTAAATATCTTAACAAAGATATGATTGGGTACAGACAAAGACATTATCAACAAGATGTGTTAGAGGTTATCAACGAGGGGTGGGACTTGATGATTGCTCATCCCCCTTGCACTCACTTAGCTGTAAGTGGGGCAAGATGGTTTACCGAAGGTCGTAAGCCTTGGTCATTACAAGAGGAAGCCTTAGAGTTTGTACAGCAACTTATGGATGCCCCCATTGAACGCATCTGTATTGAAAATCCGGTTAGTGTAATCTCAAGCAAGATTAGAAAACCTGAGCAGATTATACAGCCTTATCAATTTGGTCATGCCACCATGAAAACTACTTGCCTTTGGTTAAAGAATCTTCCCAAGTTAAAACACACAGAAGTTGTTGAACCTGAGATGGTTGAGATGAAGAATGGTAAGAGAATGTCTAAGTGGCACTATGAAACTTGGAAGCTTCCCAAAGAACAACGCAGTCATGTTAGAAGTAAAACCTTTGAGGGCATTGCAGTTGCAATGGCAGACCAATGGGGTGATATTACTGACGAATTTAAACTAGAAAATGGAGAATATATAATCAAATGAGCAACGAAACCAACAGCATTATCATGGATAACATGAGAGATAATGTGCATGAACTATGGGTGATTGAAGGTCGGCCTGACTTAGAAAATGATTGCCTTCAATACTGTTATGAAAATATTGACAAGCCCGTTCCAATAGCAATGATTGAGTTTTTATCTCAGCATTGTAGTCAAGCAGTATCAACTCAAGACTTAAACTTTATGGAGAAAGACAATGCCAAAATATAATTTACTATCTCAAGGTAGTACCAAGATTGAAAAGAGCAACAAGCTATCTGACGAATGGTTTAGTCGGATAATATATCTAGCACCTGATGATTTAGCAGATGGCAAAAGAACTCTATGTCCCTTTGCTAAAAAAGCAGGTTGTAGTGAAGCTTGTTTGAACACAGCAGGACATGGTAAATTTTCTAATGTTCAACAAGCTAGGATTAGAAAATCTCTACTGTTTTTAAACGACCAACAAGAGTTCATGAGACAGCTTGTAGAGGACTCAAATAAATTTCTTAAGGAGTGCGATAGGTTAGGTAAGAAACCGGCCCTTCGTCTCAATGGAACAAGTGATATTCAATGGGAACATATCAAAGTTGATGGACATGAAAACATCTTTGCCATGTTTCCACAGATACAATTTTATGACTATACAAAAATCCCAACACGAAAGGTAGAGCACATACCTAACTATCATCTAACCTGGAGTTATTCAGAAGCTGATAGTAAGTACGCTGCTCTGATTAAAAATGTCTCCAACAACATAGCAGTTGTATTTAGGGAAGCTCTACCTGAAGTGTTTAAAGGATTTAAAGTAATTGATGGGGACAAGCATGACATGAGATTCTTAGATGAAACTCAAGTTGTGGTTGGACTTATTGAAAAGGGTGAAGCCAAGAAGGATACTTCAGGCTTTGTAATTGATTTAATAAATGCGAGGGCAATATGATTAAAGGATTTGAAACAATTCAAAAAGGAACAAAACTAATTACCAATCAATTAGGAGTTCCAACAAGGGCAGTAGCTATGGAAAGCATTAAACAAGGTAAAGGTTTTAAAAAGACTTTGCTTGTTGATGTTAAAGGTTCAGACATAGGTTTGTTTGATGAGATGGGTAGCGTATATGTTCAAGATATAATTGAGGTAGTAAGCTAATGGAAACACTATTTGAAACTGATTCATTAGGCAGAATAGAACAAGCAGTAGCAACTGCATTCTTTAAAGGGTATGGTTTATTCTTTACTTATTACAAAGTTAATAGAGAAGACTCAGGAGACTTAGGAAATCACGAAAGGAGAGTCTTAGAAACTATTTCTGATTTAAAATACAATGATGATGATGATATTTTAGTCTGTGGTTGCATAGACCATGAAGGTAATTATCGTAAGTTTTTTTTAGAGAACATGTCCAATGTTTCTGTATTTAAAAAAGTTGTGATATAATCTATGTATGATTATTCTTAATGATAAAAAAGTGACAGCTAAAACTTATGCAAAACATATGGCATATAAACATATGACAAAGTTATATGACAATCCTGAAGAGTATACTGATGATAATTTTAAACACGCTACTCAACGAGAGCAAGAAGAAATATTAAATCAAATTAGTTTACAAGAGGATAGAGTTCGTAAGTCTCTGGGTGTAAAGTTTGATACATTACACAGTCAAAATAATTGGTCAGTAAAAGTAGAGGGTAAAAAATTATGACAGAATTTACAGATGATGTGTTAAAAAGAAAAAAAATATTAGAAGAAGAAACAAAAGATAAAAAAGTTAGAAGTTTGTATCTTCATAAAACTAAAGATGAAAATTATTTTCAAACAACTTTTCAAAGCGATAGAGTTTTAATCGAACACAAAGACAAACGCAAGAAGAACCAGGAGTTTAAGTATGGCGAAGACGTGGAATAAAACTGCTCATGTATCTGTTACACAAGGCAGAGGTAAAAAGACAAGTCAAGGTAGAGGTAATGTTGCTTTCTCTACCATGAACAAGAACAAGAAAAGCAACTTCAAAAAATACCGAGGTCAAGGCAAATGAGTATAAAAGAAAAAGTAATAACAGTTAAAGTTCCTGAAAGAAATTTAACGTGGATTAAAAACAACTATCGTAAATCTAAACAAGGAGTAAACAGTTTGTTTGAATATGGTGGTATAGATATACGAGAGGTTCATGCAATCGCAGATTTACTTTATCATCTTGATGAAGCATTTAATATTGAGGAGAACCTATGAACATATTTTATTTTGATGATTGTCCGGTTGAATCAGCACGAGCACAACCTGATAAGATGTTAGTTAAAATGCCCCTAGAAACAGCACAGATGTTGTGTACTGCACACCGAGAGTTAGATGGTGATGAGTACGCAGATGCTAATGGTCTTTACAAACGTGCATACTGGAATCATCCATGTACAATATGGGCTAGAGAATCTAGCTCAAACTATTCGTGGTTGTATCGTCACTTTGTGGCATTGTGTATTGAATACAGTAGTAGATATGGAAGAAGTCATTTGAGTTTTGACAAACTCTCTGGCCCTCTTATGACACTACCTCAGAACATTGAGATAGGAGACATGACTACTGTTGCTCAAGCTATGCCTGACGAGTACAAACATGAAGACCCAACTGTTGCGTATCGTAGATATGTGATTAATGAAAAACACTATGCCAAGTGGGAACAGAACAGAGCTAAACCTACATGGTGGACTACTAAG